>Ga0209156_10000014_pt1 | contig 120964 bp, 119 predicted proteins | sample GraSoiAngelo_124_FD_185881 | JGI IMG/M metagenome (GOLD analysis project Ga0209156, IMG submission 185881) | Grasslands soil microbial communities from the Angelo Coastal Reserve, California, USA - 14_0927_05_20cm (SPAdes) (version 2) | ecosystem: Environmental > Terrestrial > Soil >... | reverse complement strand
ACAAAGTAATCGTAGCGCACGCGCAAAAGGTGCAATTGATCACCAAGAGCAATCGAAAAGACGATCGACACGATGCGCGGACACTGGCACGGCTGGCGCGAATCGATCCCGAGCTGTTGGGGCCGGTACGGCATCGCAGTGCGAAAGCGCAAATTCATCTGACGGTGATTCGGGCACGGGCCGAACTGGTGCGTGCTCGAACGGCCTTGGTGAACGCCGCACGCGGGTTGGTGAAGTCTTATGGCCAGCGGCTGCCCAAGTGTGGCACGCGGCAAGTGAGCCGGGAGCTGGGCGCAGGATTGCACGCGGAGTTGCGCGAGGTTCTGGAGCCGCTGCTCCAAGAAATCGAATCGTTGAACGAGCGCATCCAGGGATACGACGTCCGGATGGAGAAAATCGCCAGGGAGAGCTATCCGCAAGTCGAACTGCTCAAACAGGTGAAGGGAGTAGGAACGCAAATCGCACTGACGTATGTCCTGACGCTGGAAGACCCGCATCGGTTCCCGAAGAGTCGCGAGGTTGGCTGTTTTCTTGGGTTGCGCCCAGGGCGCAGAGACTCCGGTGAGAGCCAGCCGCAGATGCACATCAGTAAAGAAGGAGATCGTTATTTGAGGACCATGCTGGTGCAGGGGGCGCACTACATCCTGGGACCCTTTGGCGAAGACAGTGATCTGCGGCGTTGGGGGCTAAAACTTGCAGAGCGAGGAGGGAAAAATGCGAAGAAGCGAGCGGTTGTTGCAGTGGCGAGAAAGCTAGCGGTACTGCTGCATCGGTTGTGGGTGAGTGGAGAGGTGTACGAACCGCTGCGCAACAGCCAGAAGGCGATGAGCACAGCGGCATAGAAAGGCGCGAGCCTCCGCAAGGAAATCTGTCAAGGATCTTCGACCGCTTCGCGGCGCGCTAACGCGCGTCCTTGACAGATTTCCTTGCTGCGGCTTGGTTTTCAGCTATGGGGAGCTGACGCTCCCCGATTCCAGAACCGGGAACGGGAGTCGCGTAACAAAGAGTTTGTACCGAACAGCCGAGCTCGACCGCCGAGATCAGGTGACTGCGACAACTCCTGGCCCAACTTCCCTTCTAGGGAAGAGAGGTCGATAATCAGGTAGCAGCACCTACTGAATCAAGGACACCCAACTTGCACCGAGCGACAATCGCTCAACAAAGAGTGCGGATGGAAGGGTGGCGACAGAGGCGGCTTGGCTGGGCGGAAAATATGTCGAACAGAAAAAACTTGAGGAAAAGAGTAAAAAACTCTTGACAGGGATCGGCCTTCTCATGGTTAACCGGCCTATCTTGATCCGATCCGCCACAAAAACGAGAGCTGGAGGGTATTATTGCTTTCATTCTAATTTCGTGGGGAAGTGGAAGCCCTCTTCTGAACACAGATCCTGACAAGAGTCCCAAGAATGAGTGCACATTGGCCAGTCAACTCATGGAAGGAGTTACCACCTCAATTGCAGTCCGATAGACCGCTGCGAATAGCACATTTAGTATTGAAGTAGGACACTATGGTACGCACCCTCGCCCCGCTGCTTGCAGATGCGGGCATCCCCATGATTGCTTTGACGCTCCCACTGATGTTGATATTGCTGATTCCCGTGGTCGTCATTGAAGCGATTCTTTGCAAAAGGTGGCTGAAATTAACGAACTGGGAAGCGATGAAATCAAACGCGGTGGCGAATCTGGTCTCAACGATTGTCGGTGTGCCTCTCGCATGGGCGATAATGCTCGGGCTTCAATTTGCGGCGATAGCATCAGTGGACCGGAGAACGAATCTTCTAAACTCAAATAGCCCACTTGCAACTGCGGTCGTCTTTTTGCTCCATTCTGCTTGGATTGGCCCTGCGGAGGGCAACAATGCATGGTGGATTCCGGCAGCCACTCTGGTGCTGCTGGTGCCCTTTTTTTTCGTTTCGTATGGTATCGAATATTTTGTGATGGCCTACATGATAGGCATGCCTGCTGGAGGCCCCGAGAACTTGGCGTATTCACGAGTCAGAGGCGCCGTGCGTAACGCGAACCTTGTGACTTACGGAGCGATGTTCCTTGCCACGAGTATTTGGCTCATCGTTTCTCTAAACTATCGCTAGACTGCCTGGCTCCTGAATTAGTGGGGTACTCGTAGAAGTGGCCGGCGCGATTCCGCGACGGATTTCACCTGGGACGGGGCTTTCGCTTCGTCCAATACAGAGTTATCACGACGGCTAGCAAGATACTCGCCACCTGCAAAGCGAACGGAAACCAACCACCCAATGCACTCTTGGCGACGCTGAATAATTCCCACCAGAGATTCATGCAGATATGAAGGGCGATAGGAAACCAAAGGCTCTGCCAGCGGTAGACAAGCCAGGCGAACACGACCGCTCCCAAGCCGGTAAGTAGCATCAACTCGGCCGTCTCTAGGGGTCTTTGTCCTTGCTCGATGTGCCCCAACCCGAATAATAGGGCTTGGGGCCAGACCAATATCCAAAATGGCCAGCCCGTCCCGCGTTGAAGAACACGCACGCCAAGGCCGCGAAATTCGATTTCTTCCGCTATCGGAGAAATTACGGTTAGAAAAAAAATGGTCCGTGGTTCCATATGAGGAATGAGGCTGCGAGTCAGCACGAACCCGACGAGCATAGGGGAGGAAGCTAGGAGGGCAAAACACAGGGCGGACAGCGGGGAGTCGGGCAGTCCCAATTCGTGAACGATGTCCTTCCAAGCTACCCGCCTCAGTACCCACACCGCCAGGGCACAGAGGACGATACCGCCGATCTTGTCCCCTCCGGCACATAGAACGCATGGTTTTTGTGCAGACTGCGGTATGCGGCGAAACGCGACAGGACCTCGTGCAAGTAGTTCAAGATCACCAGCATCAACAGCGTGGCGGCTGCAAAGGCCCAAGGGTGGGCTCGCCATGTACTACTGGAATCGTTCTTGAGCATTGCTCGGCATCGTAAACCGCGTTACAGAATTTTCAAAAAGGAAATATAAGGAATTCCAACGCCTGGGAACTCGGAAAAGTGCCGGTCACGGGCCAGAAACGCGGTTCGAGTCGAACCTTCTAAGTGGATGGCCAATCAGCGGCGCCAAGATTAGCAAGATTACTTGGGTGTCAAGCAGGGAACCACTTGGCGGCTGTGGCGGCGGTAAACCCGAAAATCTCGGTCGGTCGTGAGGATGACAGGATCGGCAAGCGTTTCGGTCATGCGAACGAGGCAAGCATCGGCGAAGCCCATGGGAACATTGGAATACTTCTCGATCAGCTTCACGACTGGCTCTAGGTTCTCGGTAAGGGTGAAGGCGACCGGCAGAGCGCCGCGGCGAAGTAGCGCGCCGAGCTTGGGGGTGCCAAGCTCTCCGAGAAGGTAGAAAGCCTCGGACAGAACGGCTTCGCACGTGGACCACGGTGGAGGCAGTTCGGAGGCCTGCGCCACAGCCCATTGGTGGTGAGCGTCGCGACGGCTAAGCAAAGCTACAACAAATCCAGCATCAACGAGGACGTTTCTGGCCATAACCCGTAGCGTGCAAATATTCCTTCTTCCGCGCAGTTAGGTCGGTCGGTAGGCTATCCACCGATCCGATAAGGTCGGCGATGGCAGTAAGGGAGGCCGTGCGGCGCCGCTGGCGGGGCACATGCTCGAGCCGCTCGCGAACGACATGCGACTTCGAGATCTTGCGTCCGCGCGATTCCGCCTCAATGTCCGCCACCAGTGGCTCGGGCAATCGTACGGTGAGACTCTTCATGAAGCAACTGTATTACATCTCCGGCAGATGTGCAAGACAAGCGAAGGTATAGGGAGGTAAAGGACCAACTGGCACAGGCGCTCGATACTCTGGCTACCTTGCAATGACACCGCGCGTGGTTCATCCCCGGCAGCAAGCAGGACAGCAACGTTCACTCTTTGACTAGGAAGTTAGTTGGGACGAGGCACTGCGCCCACTTCTACGTGCCTAGAGCTTGGAGTTGGTATGAACAGAGCGCACAACGCGACTAATCGCGTCGATGACCACGTCAGGGCGGTCGATGATGACGAGATGGCTGCTATTCTCGGCAACCATCTCCTTGCTGTTTTGGGATAATAGCCGACTCTGCAATTCGACGTAAGCGAGGTTGCGGTTCTTATCGATGCTGACTTCAATGAGGGGCTTATTGCCCAGCGGATGGACATGTTCCTTGAGGATTGCGTCGGTCTCCTCAACGCAGCCGGGCATCATTTCATGGTTTTCCTGCAGGGCCTTTTGAATTCGCGGCTGCGAAATGCCCCAGAGATGAAGCTCGCGGTCACGGGCAGATAACTTGCTAAAATTGGGTCTTTCAATTCCACCAGTTGGGAGTTTTGCGCCCCCGCTCGGAGCAGATGGCATTGGCGGAGGAGGCGGGAGTGGCTTATTGCCAAGTGAGAGTAGCGTGGGGCTACCCGCGTGATCTACAAAAACCATGCCTGCAACTTCATCGGGATATCGCCCGGCGTAGACGCGCGCAACCAATCCGCCAAGCGAGTGCCCCACCAGCACATACGGCCCCTTGATCCCCAGGTTCTTCAATGCCGTGGGGAGAAGTGGTGGCGAGTGGCCAGATGAGACACTTCCTCAGACGAGTCTTACAATTTCACAGGAGAATCCTTTGACGTTGTTCTCGTCAAGAAGTCGGTACAGGCGCTGAGAAATGACAATTAAAGGTGTAGGTCGGAGAAGATTTCTGCCTTGCCCAAAGAGGTTCTCTGTAATAGCAATGTCCGAGCCGTCCCATTGCTCACGTTGCAAGAAAATTTCAGAGAGAAATCTCGTTCCCACTGAATGTCCCTGCGGGCAACACCAGCCAATCTGCGAGGGGCTAAAGGGGTCCTTCCCCATCTGGGTCCTCTCTGACAATTTGCCTGCTCTACCCGTGACCCATAGCTGGTACCAATCTTTGGATTTTCTGGTAGGGTGCTTGAACTCGAAAATTGGCCTAAATTCTGCACCGTTGAGTTTCCGCTCACGGAAAATCCGTACGAACCGGGAAGAAACAACCCACTCGACCCACGCAATTGTCTGGGCCATGTCCTTCATCTGAGGGGCACGGCGCAGGTCGAGGATTAGTTCGGACGCTTGGCGTCCCATGTTGCATTCTTGGCAGAGGGTCTCGTAAACAGTCCCGCACTCCTCCCCACTAGGCTCGAAATACGAGGAAACATCGAGTGTAAGTAGTTCTGCGTCGCGTAATTCATTCTTAGTGTATTTGCGAAGATACGAAGCAATGGGGAAATACTCGAACGCTTTCTGGCCCTGCGCTCTCCTAGAACCTATGAAACGCGCAATTTCCCGAAATTCCGGTGAATCTGCGGGCACCCGAGTCTCTACGCACTTGGTTCCCTGGATTGCGTTCCGTCCGATTGATTTAGTCGCGCTGGGAAAGCGAGATTCCAAGAATGCCACTAATTCTCCTTGGCCAAGCGTCTCGGACACTCTAAGAGCCCAAATATTCTCGCATCGCTGCTCATTGTACCCCCGGCAGTTCGCGGTGCTGCGGCTTCAACCACTACACCGGTAAACTCGTCCGCCATGGCTCGGATGGGAACCCCATCATTTGGATGAATATCGCGGAGTCGGGCATCACGCTGTGGGGCCAGGATGCGAAGAGGATCGCACCGCACGTGTCCCACGAATGCCTCCTTGAGGCGCTGAAATTGGAACTGAACTACCTAAAGGAAGACCTGGCCGCCAACGCCGGGGACCGGTCCGACAAAGCATTCGTCCACAATGCCTAAGCGGTCCTGACCGCGTGCCGCATCCTTTGGTATTCATTTATACCGCCTACGAGGAAGTTCCTCTTGATTCCAAACTCTTTGCAAGGCCCGACGGTGTCAAGATTTCTGAGACGAAGCCCTAATCAAACGGACGAAAAGTGACCATAAGGATGACTCGGAGCAAGTAAGCCCTAACCGGACGAGTCCCGTACCAGGACCCCAAGTTTCCGATTACCGCGTCAGGACTTGACGGAGAGATCGCAATCCACAGGACTTCCAATCGCTTACTATTTATGAGCACCCTCGGTGACTCGAATAATCAAATTAATTTGATGTGCGACTTCGTCGATGTCCGTCTCAGGTTGCAGTTGCGCTTCCGGGTAGCCATGATCCGCATAAAGCTGTGTCGCCCTCTCCATCCCCGCACGGACTTCAACCACACTGAACAGATCATTCGGCCGAAGGTGGAACTGTTCCCGAAGGGTTGCAGTTAGGATGCTCAACGACTTGTCCGGCGGAACGCTTGTTATCGTTAAATTCTTTAGCCGGTACTGCGTGCCTTCCGAAACCGGGACGACGACGAGGATCTGCTGCTTCCCTCCGCTTTCATCCAGGGGTTTTGATGTTGGGTCCTGTACCACAACCTTGGGGTATCCTCGGCTTTGAAAGTCGGACCTGACGCCGCGCTGCGCCACGGCTTCTACCAAATCTTTGACGTCATCAAATTCCTGACCTGCCAACTGCTTAAGGACCCGATCTCTCACTGCATTCCGGTCATGAACATCACCCTCGATCTTCAAATCGCCCAAGATGTATTCCGCCTTCTGAGTTGCGGAAGCGATGGTCGAGCGCGTGCCGCCCTCGTTCTCCATGGATCCGCTGTTCCCGGCATCTTTCGCTAGTCCGATCGGTTTCAGTTTGAGCCCTTTCGGCAACTCCACCCAATCCAGGCTCGCCTTACCGGGCGTCATCAATTCCATGCGCCAGTGGACAGGATCCGTGTCTCCTTCCTCCAGGTACTCGAAGAACATGGCTTTCCCATCGGAGTGAACGTTCGTGAGCTTCATCGGTTCCGATAATTCGCCACTGACGCTGTACACTTCGCCGCTTCCCTCCAGGTCAATCTGCACGTTCATCGTTCTGATGGTGCCCGCCAGGTTGCCTTTATCGTCCTCTAGGTTGATCACCAGGAAATTCTTCCCTTGATATTCCACTCTCCAGGTCCCGGCATACGCTTCCGACGAAGCGGCATTCACTTGCAGCGCGAACCCAGACATTCCCAGGCACACGACCGCAAAAACCGCTCCAACCGCGCCCAGAACGATCCGCCCTACTTTCTCGCCAATCTGCTTCTTCCTCGCCATTAAACTCATGATCCGTACCTCCAGATTGTCGGTCTCAAACAATCCCAAGACATGGCTCGCCTGTCTCTGCATGGACTCCCCGCTAATCGACTGTGCAATTCGGAGTAACGAACTCGCATACTTGCTGCGCGATCCCGTCTGTTCCGCCGCGATTTCGTCGCAAGCCAGTTCACGCGAATCTTCAATCTTCTGCTTGATCAAGGTCGTGATCGGATGAAATGCCACGGGAATGGAAGCAATCTCGTAAACTAGATTCAGCAGAAAGTCGCGCCGCCTCAAGTGCGCAAACTCATGCGCCAGCACCAGGGACAGGTCAGCCTCTGAGCTTTTCTGCAATAGGCTTTCCGGAATTACCAGCATCGGTTGGCGAATGACCGTGATGAATGGGCTCGCGGCTTCCGGCGAACTTTGGATCAGTACCTTGCCCAGTGAACCTTCCTGCTCCAAACGGTTGACGATTTCCCGTATCGCGGGTGGCAGGTTCACATCTTTCACATCGGCCAACAGTTGCATGGTCCGTCGCCAGGCCCATACCAGCCGAAGCAGCCGATGTACCAGAATCGCTGTGTAAACGATGTTCAATGTCCACTGCAGCTTTGCGCCCAACGCTACCTGCTGGCTCCGCCGATGTACGCCGCTCAATCGCAGCCCAGTCGCATTCTTCTCAAGCAGCGGGTTAAATCCATCCTTTTGGGCAATATGAACCGAACCCACCGTATCCGCACTTCCGGCTATTGGTCTCGCCAGGCTCATCAGAGGTAAAACAACCCCAAGCAGGAGCGTCGCTACCTACACCGCATGTTGGTACTTCGCCGGTAGTCGGTTGGCGAACTTCATACACACCCATGCCGTCGCCGCAATGACTGGTATCTGCCAGAGCGCATTCAGGACGTAGGTCGACAGAATCAGGCTAATCATCGCCATCTGTGTCCTCCTGCCGCTGCTTTCGCACAACCTCTTTCAGCTCTCGCAATTTCTTCGGATCCAGTTGTCTTGTCTTGAGCAGGTTCATTACCAACGCTTCCACGGAGCCACCGAACATCCGGTCCACCATATCGATCAGCGCCTCTTTGACTGCTCTTTCGCGGCTCAGGATCGGGCTGTACGTGTAAGCCTTGCCGACCAGCTTGCGTTTCACCCGCCCCTTCCGGTGCAGGATGTTCAACATTGTCTGGACCGTCGTATATGCTAGAGGGTCTCCCGGAATCGCAGCCTGGACCTCTTGAACAGTTCCCGCGGCAATCCTCCAGAGGACTTCCATGATTTGCAGTTCAAGGCGCGTTAGCTGTGGCGAAGGCTTTCGTTTTGGGCCCATCTTGTCTCCTAATGTTTTAGGAGACTACGGCTACCTAATAGAGGTTGTCAACTAATATTTTAGGAGTTTCAAATATTCTGGCATTCGGTTCAAAGTCCCGATAAGTGGGGTAACCGGTAACTTGGCTCCCAGTACTTGACTTTTGGCAAATGTGCTTTCAGACAAGAGGCTTAACGGGGGTTGGCAGCGATACCGGGATTCGAACCCGGATTTTAGCCTTGAGAGGGCTACGTCCTAACCCTTAGACGATATCGCCGGGGACTCTAGCAAACAGGGAATCGGCACGATATTTCATTTTCGCATGGACGAGCAAGACGAGCAAGCCAAGGAGCCAAGGACAGCGATTAAGCCAAGGAAGTGACTGGAGCGTTAAGCGCCATTGGGCGCGCTCACTGCGATTCAATATTGGATGCGGAAACCCAGCGCACGGAGCGGATACAAGCCGTTATGCTTGGGAACAGAAGGGGGCCGAGAACGCGGCGTTGTGTATAATGAACGGTCTGGGCGAATCCTAGAGTTTCATGCCAAAGGGCTTTGGAAAATCGCATGCTTCGCTGAAGGTGTGGTTCTGGCGAGCGGAGCGCTTCTTCCACACACGGGCAAGAGAACTGCGCGCGATTGTGAAAGCGCTGATTTCGACGAAACACCCTTTCCTGGTGCACATCATCCCCATCCGGCGATGCAACCTGGCATGCACGTATTGCAACGAGTTTGACGATTTCTCGCCGCCGGTGCCGCTGGAAGAGATGAAAAAGCGGCTGGACATTCTGGCGGACATGGGGACGTCCATCATCACCATCAGCGGGGGCGAGCCGCTGCTGCACCCGGGGTTGGATGAAATCATCCGGCATATCCGGCGTCGCGGGATGATCGCGGGGATGATCACGAACGGGTTCCTGCTGACGCAGAAGCGCATCGAAGAATTGAATCGCGCCGGGCTGGAACACCTGCAAATCAGCATCGACAACACCAAGCCCGACGATGTGTCGATGAAAAGCCTAAAAACGCTGGACCAGAAGCTCGAGTTGCTGGCCACCTACGCTTATTTCCAGGTGAACATCAATTCGGTCCTCGGGAGCGGCGTGAAAGATCCGGAAGATGCGCTGCGCATTGCATATCGCGCGGTGGACCTGGGATTGACCAGCACGGTGGGAATTATTCACGATCATAACGGCCAATTGAAGCCGCTGGGACCGCGCGAAATCGAAATTTTTGAAGAGATCATGACGCTAAGCAAGCGATCCTTCTCGCGCTTCAACGATTTTCAGCACAACGTAGCGCGCGGGAAAGAGCACAACTGGCGTTGCCGGTCGGGTTCTCGGTATCTGTATGTGTGCGAGGACGGGCTGGTGCACTGGTGCTCACAGCAGCGCGGGTATCCGGGGATACCGCTGGAACGGTATACGCCCGAGATGAGGCATCGCGAATTTTATACCGCCAAGTTCTGCGCGCCGCTGTGCACCGTTTCCTGCGTGCAGCAAGTGGGAATGCTGGATAATTGGCGCGCGCCGCAAACGCTGAAACCGCAGCCCATGGCGGCCCCCGAACTCCAACCGGAACTGGTACAAATCGAGCCGGCGAGCGGCGATTCCTGATTCGAAAGGTCTTTCCATTTTTCCGTACCTGTTTTCACTCCATGCACATGCCATACTGGGGGGGATTGACGGTCCGGCAACCCCTGCTAAAAATGTAGGCATGCATGCACCAGCGATTGAAACGGAAAATTTAACCAAGGAATATCCCCATGGGTTTTTGAACCTGAAGAAGAAGACGTCGCTCGAGGGGCTAAATATGCAAGTGGACGAGGGCGAAATCTTCGGGTTCATTGGGCCGAACGGCGCAGGGAAAACGACGGCCATCAAGCTGTTGATGAGGCTGATTTTCCCGACCGCCGGGAGCGCGCGCATTCTCGGCAAACCCATCAGCGATATCGAAATGCACCGCGACGTCGGCTATCTGCCGGAGCAACCGTTCTTTTATGATTATCTGACCGCGGAGGAATTGCTGGATTATTTCGCGCGGATCCACGACCTGACTGCTAGCGACCGCAAAGAGCGCGTGCAGCAAATGCTCAAGAAAGTGGGGCTGGAAACAGCGGGGAAAATTCAACTGCGCAAGTATTCGAAAGGGATGCTCCAGCGCGTGGGGATGGCACAGGCGATTCTGCACGATCCGAAAGTGGTGATCCTGGATGAGCCAATGTCGGGATTGGACCCGGTGGGACGGCGCGAAGTACGCGACATCATCCTGGCATTGAAACGCGAAGGCAAGACGGTGATGTTCTCGACACACATTCTCAGCGATGCGGAGATGTTGTGCGACCGCGTGGGCGTGATTGTGGGAGGAAAGCTGCGCGGAGTTGGCGCACCGGAGCAATTGGTGGATGTAAAGACGCAGAGCATGGAGATTTTCTTCGAGTTGACGGGACAGAGCACGGCGCCGCTGCTGGCCAAGGCGACGCGCACCGGTGACCGCTACCGGTTGCAAGTCCCCGAGGCGGAACTGTACGGAGCCATCGAGCAAGTGCGGGCCGCCGGAGCAAGAATTCTCTCGGTGACGCCGGTGAGAGCCACGCTCGAAGAGTTTTTCATGAACCTGGTGGGAGCGGACGGCGCCCAGGCAGCGGCGGTCGAGGTGAGCGGGAAATGAAGCGCGCGGGCGTAGTGGCGTTAAATACGTTTCGTGAAGCAGTGCGCGATCGCGTGCTTTATAACCTGCTGTTCTTTGCCTTGGTGATGATGGCGGCGTCAATCATCGCGGGGCAGATTTCGATCGGGATCGAACAGACAGTCATCGTAACGCTGGGGTTGAGTGCAATCTCGCTGATCGGGCTGCTGATTTCCGTTTTTATCGGCGTGGGACTGGTGTCCAAGGAAATGGACAAGCGCACGCTGTATGCTCTGCTGGCGAAGCCGGTGCGGCGGTGGGAATTTCTGCTGGGAAAATTCGGCGGGCTGGTGCTGACGCTGGCAGTGAACACGGCGGCGATGGGACTGGGTCTCTTTCTCGCGCTGATGTACGCCAAACAGACGCTCGAGCGGGGCGATGCGACCGTATTCGTGGCGGTGTATTTCATCTGGCTGAAACTGGCGCTGGTGGTGGCACTGGCGCTGCTGTTCTCGTGCTTTACCACGCCGCTGCTGGCGATTTTGTTTACCGCAGGCGTCTACATTGTCGGCCTGTACGTGCAGGAGTTGCGGAACATGCCCATGCAGGTGATGAGTCCGGGGATGACCGCATTTACGAAGTGGCTGTCGTACCTGCTGCCGAATTTTGAAAATTTCAACATCATGGCGATGGCCGCGCACAGCCGGCAGGTGCCTGGGAAGCTTATTGTGCAGAATACGTTGTACACGGCAATTTACTGCGCGATCGTGCTGACGGGGGCAATCCTGGTCTTCTCCCGGCGGAATTTGAAATGAAAACAGCGAAAACCATCGTTCTCGTGCTGGTGATTTTGCAGGCGGGATTTCTCGGCATCTGGAAACTGCAGCACACCATCGACAAACAGCGCGCGGCATTGACCGAAGAGCGGGATTACGTGCTGCTGAGTTCGGCGAAGCTGCTAAAGGCGGTGAGCCTGGAATATGCGCCGCTGATGGCGGACTTCTATTGGACGCGCGTGGTGCAGTTTTACGGCAACAAGCACGTGCGGGGCGATGCCAACCTGGAGGAACTGTGGCCGCTGCTGGACATTACCACGACGCTGGACCCGAATTTGATCGTGGCTTACCGGTTTGGAGCGATTTTTCTCAGTCAGCGCCCACCAGGCGGTGCGGGACGGCCGGATCTAGCGGTGCAGTTGATTCAGCGCGGCATCAAAGCGAATCCGGACTACTGGCGGCTCTACGAAGACCTGGGGTTCATCTATTACATGGACATGAAAGATTACAAGAAGGCCTCGGAAGCATTTCTAGAGGGCAGTAAAAACCCCAAGGCCCTTATCTGGATGAAAATAATGGCAGCGAAAATTGCGGCCGAGGGAGAGTCTTACGAAACTTCCTTCTTTCTTTGGAACGACGTTTATACAGCGACAAGGGATCCAAAGATTAAAGAAAACGCGAAGGCCCACTTACAACTGCTCAAAGCCCATGAGGACTGCAGACAGCTCGACTTGCTGGCCGATCAGTACGCGAAGCGCTTTGGACATCGCCCCAAGCGCATCAGCGAATTGGTGCAGGCCGGAATGATTAGCGCCATGCCCGTCGATCCGCTGGGCTATACGTACGTCTTCGACGACAACGGCAAAGCCGCTCTGAATCTCAATAGCCCGCTCCTCGAAAAACAATTGTTCTTTGAACGGTTTAAATAGCTCTCACTTCGTGGCCCTGCCGACGCCTAATCCGTGGTACACAGCAAAGTCATCTGCGGGTCGATGAGGATTTTGCGCGGAAGGCTGGAGGCGTGGAAGCGGAACGGCGTTTCCGCGCCAGCCGCAACCACGTGTCCGAGAAAGGAGCGTCTGCCACTGCTGCTGGTGGCATAAAGTGGAACGCTGGCGAGAAATGAGCGCGGGACGCCGGTTTGAAAAAGCTTGCCGCGGACCGTGTATCCATCCTCATCATGGTGCGTCGCGAACTCGACGCGATAATGAGGAATTCCGGTACCGCGCACCCATTCGTCGAAGAACCAATCCATCGAGCGGCCGCCTTCGAGTGCCATGCTGGGAGTCATGACGGATTCCACTTCGTGCTGGAAGTCCTCGGTGGAGAGCGCACGGTAAGCGAACTTGGTCACCAGTTTCTGGAGGAGCGCAATGAAGCGCGCGTCGACCTGCTTGCTACCGGCCTGCCCTGCCACAGCAGGTTGGCGGAGCATTTCCCGGAGCATATGAATAATCCAAGAACCCTTGCTGTAAACGAGGTGCTCATACGCGGCAGGGGATTTGGAGGAATTAAGGCGTAGGCCGAGAGTGAGTGCTCCGACATCGCCCGCGGGCTCGTGGGAATCCGGAGATTGTTCGACGAGCTGAAGGCGGTAGCGCGAAAGCCAGGCGTGCAGCGTGTGCTCGGGATTGCCGCGGGTATCCGCAAAGAGCAGCGCGAGGTAGTTGGCGATGGCTTCGTCAATCCATTGGTCGCGATAACTGGACCAGCCAACCACATTACCCCACCATTGATGCGCGACCTCATGATAAGGAAGCAGCTCGGTAAAGTGTTCCTGGCTGGTCGTTGTCAGTCCGGCGCGCTGCTGCGCTTCCGCCGAGAGAAAGGAGAACGTAGAAACGTAAAGGAGGCCGGGCCAACCCTGACCAAAGGTTCCGGGAATCTGCGAGACGCTGAGATTGCGAAAGGGGAATGGCCCGGAATAGGTTTCGTAGAAGCGAACCGAGGAATCAATCTCTTTCCCGAGCCGCTTCAGCGCATCGGCGGGACTCGGCGGTGGCGGAGGAAGTGCAAGCGCGAGCCTAGAGGAAGGAGGCCCGGCCGTGGTGGGAGAAATGGCGATCCCTTCCGCAGGCGAAGCCGCAAGCCGTTTCATTAGGCTCTCTTCGAGCTCGCGGTTGGCATAGATATCGATGGAATGGCCGCCGGAAGTCACCGAGGCTGCGGCGTATTCTCCCAGATTGAATCCCGCCACCGAGGTTGGCTTTTCCGTTTTCCAGTGGCCAACGCGAAATTCACCGTCCTCGCGCTCCTCCAGCTTCGAGCCAGTGGCGACAAGGTGAAGCTTGCGGGGCCAGCGGATGGTCAAGTCGTAGTTTGCAAAGTCCGCGGGACCGCCGAGATGGGGGTACCAGCTTTCGCGGGCGCCAACGAACAAAACGCCGTTTCCCGCGTCCTCGATTACATTGCCGCGATAGTGAAACTGCAGCGTAAATTCCTGATTCTGAGGCGGAGCAGCCGGCAGAACCACAGTCAAATAATCGTTTCCGCGTGCGCTGCGTTCTTGCAGGTTCATGCCCTCATTCTGAAAAAACGCCAAAGGTTCGCCACGTTCGCCGGTTACGCGATCGACGTTTAAGGCCCGAGAAAGCTGAAACGCCAGGATGCGCGCTCGACCGGTTTGCGCACTGACCCGGACGGCTGCAGTCGCATCGAGAGAGATGTTGGGGAGAATGGACAATTCCAGGGAATAGCGCAACGCGCTGAACGCCGCAGGGCGAGTCGGAAGATTCGCAACTTGGTGGCAGGTCCATAGGTCGTAAAAGTTCCCAGCAGGGACTTTGCGAGTCTGACCGAGCAAGAATTGTTCCTCGCGCCGCTCATCCAGGACGACATCAAAAGGGCCGGTGGATGCTCCGCCCAGGCTGGCGAAAAAGGCGGGCCGGGGATCGGGTGAGAAGAAGTCGATGAGAATACGGAGGGTGTAAAGCGAATTGAGGCCGGCAAGTGTCGGCTCCCACTGCGATGCGAAAGCAGTATCCGTGTGCGGAGTGAGGTTGGCTTTATGAAACTGCGAAAGCAGCTCGTCCGCCGTGCCGTCCGTGAAGCGGACATAGGCGCTGCTGAAAGTTTCGTCAAGAACCGGAGCGCCGAGAGAACGCCCCATCTGCTGCTTTTCGACGGGGTCACGGGGAGCGGCAAGCACGTGACCTCGGCCGGAAAAAACTGCCCCCGTGACGCGCCCATCCAGCGGGGAAAAGAAAGCAAGGATGCCCTCTTCGAGCGAAATCAGCGCATCACCGCGGCGAAGCTCAACGCGATTTGCTGGGACCAAATGATAGACCGAGGAAGGATCGACAGTCAGTAAGTTGATCGCATCATACAATTCATGAGGAGATTGCTCCGCCGCAACAACCGCCACCGGTGCAAGGAAACACCACAGCGCAAACACTCCGGCCCCAACGCGCATAGGAGCAGTGTAGTCAGATTCGGCATGCCGGAACAAGGCGGGACGCCCAAGAGAGCTACCAGGAATTAAAATAAGCAGATGGCGATTCCGACAGTTTCCCGCAAAATGAGGTTTTTCTTGTCCGGTGCTGCGTTTTTTTTCCTGAGCGCGCAAACGGTGGCGGATACGATTGTCCTGAAGAATGGGCGCCGGATCGTCGCGCTAAACGCCGTTGAAGAGGGAGACAAAGTCAGATACATGACCTCTGCCGGTGAGTTGAGCCTGCCGAAGTCCATCGTGGACCGCATTGAAAAAGGGGGATTCGCGGCCACTTCGGGGCCGCCGGGAGATGCTACGGCCAATCTGACCATCACGACGCCGGAGGTCCGTCCCGTGATTGGAAGGGAAGATATTCAGCGGGCCGCGGTGCGCGAGGGGTCCATCGATCGCGAATACATTGGGAAGTTGGAGAGCGAAGCCCGGCAGGGGCATGCGCGAGCGAATTTCAATGCGGCCTTGGGCCATCACGCTGCGGCGATCTTTGAACTGTCACGCGGCGACCTGGAGCACGCGCTGTCCGACGAGCGCACTGCCGTGACCTACGCGCCGGACGAGCCGGCGCTGCTGATGAACGTGGCGTACATTTACCTGCGGCGGAACGAATACAAGCAGGCCTTGGATTACCTGGACCGGGCTAAGCGCTTTGTGCCGGACAATCCCGATGTCTCGAAGCTCGCGGGCTGGGCTTACTACGGCTTGAACCAACTCGATGAGGCGGTGGCCGAATGGAAGCACGCCTTAGCGTTGCATCCCGACAAAGAATTGCAAGCCGCGTTGGAAGCGGCCCTGCGCGACAAGAAGGAAGAGGAAAGTTACAAAGAAAACGAGAGCGCTCATTTCAAATTGAAGTACAACGGCGCGGCCGAACCAGGGCTGGCGCGCGATGTGCTGCGCACGCTGGAGGCGCATTTTTCGGCGATTGAATCCGAGCTGAACTATACGCCGCCGGAATCGATCGGCGTGGTTCTCTACACCGATGAGGCGTTTCGGGATATCACCAGGGCGCCCTCGTGGTCGGGTGCCCTGTACGATGGACGGATTCGCGTTCCGGTGCGGGGCCTGACGTCCGTGGACGGGGAATTGTCGCGCTCGCTGAAGCACGAGTTGACGCACAGCTTCGTTGCGCAGAAGACGAAAAGCGCTTGCATGGGGCTGGCAGCTAGTTGCGCGAATCGCGCGCCGACGTGGATTCAGGAAGGGCTGGCCGAGTGGGTGGAAGGGTACCGCAGCGGCGATGACGCTGCGGCCTTGGTGCAGATTTTTGATGAAAAGCATTCCGTTCCGCTAGGCCGGTTGGAAGGCCCGTGGACTCGCTTCGATCGCGACACGGCGCAGTATGCGTATGCCTGGGCGCTTGCCAACATGGAATACATCATCCAGACGGACGGAATAACCGATATGGAACGCATTCTAGACCGCATCGGCTCGGGCATGGCCACTGAGCAGGCGTTGCGCGAAGTGCTGCATAGTGACTACAGCGATTTGATGGAATCCACTGTCGCGTATCTGCGAAAGAACTGCGTGCATTAAAAGCTGTGTGACTACGCTTCTGCCAATCTTCAATCCCAGTTTCCATTTACAGGCTTTGTTTTGCCTTAACACGTGGCTAGAAGAGCGGCCAGAAGTGCGGCGCGGGCGGGCATGGTGCGAATGAGGACGTACTCGTGATTGGAATGCGCGCCATCGCCGACGGCGCCAAGACCGTCGAGCGTGGGTATGCCGAGAGCGCCGGTAAAGTTTCCGTCGGAGCCGCCGCCTGCGGTGCATTCGCCTAAAGTCAGATTCATTTGCTCGGCGAGGGACTTCGCTCGCGCAAAGAGGGCTGCGCACATTTGGCGTTCAAGCGGAGGGCGGTCGAAACCGCCGGTGACCTTCAGTCTTGCGCCGCTATGAACAGAGCGCAGGGCATGCAGGCGGCGTTCGATGTCGCGCATGTCGGAAGTTCGCAGCGCCCGCAAATCGAGAATGGCGCGGGCGCGCTCGGCAATGACATTGGTGCGCGTGCCGCCTGCGATGATGTCGGCGTTGACGCTGACGCCGCGCCGGGCGTCGTTCCACTTCTCGATGCGCGTAAGCTGCGTCGCCAGTTCATGGATGGCATTGATGCCTTCCTCGGCAGCCAGGCCGGCATGGGAAGCGCGGCCTAGCACGATCAATTCAGCTTCACCGACGCCTTTGCGCGCGGTCTTCAGAAGGCCGCGCGGGCCAAAGGACGGTTCCAGGACGAAGACCCCATCGCTGCGGCGCGCTTCGGCTTCGATGAGTTTGCACGAAGATTTGCTGCCGATTTCCTCGTCGGAAGTCCAGAGAAAGACGATTTGTTTCTGCAAACGAAGTCTGGCCTGCTGAAGCGCTTGTAACGCAAAAAGCGCTTGGACGATGCCCGCTTTCATGTCGAAGACCCCTGGACCGTAGGCTTTGCCACCGGAGATGCGGAAGGGCATTTTCTGCAAAGTTCCGGTGGAATAGACAGTGTCGTAGTGGCCCAGCACGAGGAGTTGGCCGGAGGGGCGAGATTTATTGGGGGCGTAGGTTACACGAAGGTGCTCGCCGCGGTGTTCTTGCGGGATGCGCTCGATGCGGACGCCCGGTCTTCGCCACTCTTTGGCGATGACACTACAGCAACGGTCCGCAGCGGCTTTCTCGAGGCTGGGCGATTCCGCGGTTACAAAGCGCCGCAGAACCCGAAGCATTTCCGGCAGGCGCGGCTGTGAAGCGCGGAGAAACTCCAAGGGCAAGGGGGAGTCCGCCATGGCGCGGACATGCTAGCAGCGCCCTGAAAGGAGAGCAACTTACAAGGCGTGTCCCGGGTTGGGGCGCGGGCTCGCGAAAAGCGCTAGTCCGTGCTTAACGTTGCCAGAAGTGCGCGTATCGCAGCCGCGGCGGTTCGCTTATAATTGAAGTTTTCCCGGGAACGTGCCAGGCGCCGCCGAGCGGGTGTGCGGCTACGGAGACCGCGAATGATCATGGACGTTGTGGAAATACAGAAGATTCTGCCGCACCGCTACCCGTTTCTGTTCGTGGATGCCATCGTGGAGATGGAGCGGCTGAAAAGCATTGTGGGCGTGAAAAACGTGACCATCAACGAGGCTTACTTCCAGGGGCATTTTCCAGGCACGCCGGTGATGCCGGGCGTGCTGATCATCGAATCCATGGCGCAAACGGGGGGATTGTTGCTGCTTCAGGAAGTTCCCGACCGCGAAAAGAAGCTGCTGTATTTTGCGGCGGTAGATGGGGCGCGGTTCCGCCGGCCGGTCGTGCCGGGGGATCAATTGCGAGTGGAGATGAAAGTGATTTCGTGGCGCGGCGATTTCTGCAAGCTGGAGGGGCGAGCGACGGTGAACGGCCAGCTGGCTGCTGAGGCTACGCTAATGTGCAAAATGGTGGACCGCGGGCCGGCCGCCCAGGCGGAAAAATCCGCAAAATGACCAAACCCGAGATTCATCGGCAAGCCACCGTCGCAGCAAGCGCAAAGCTGGGAGAAGGCGTTCGGGTTGGTGCCTATGCCGTGGTGGGCGAAGACGTGGAATTGGGCGAAGGCTGCGTGTTGCACGCGCATGCGGTGGTTCAGGGACCATCGCGATTTGGCAAGAACAATGTTTTTCATGCCTTCTGTGTGATTGGCGGCGATCCGCAGGACTACACGTTTCGAGGTGAGCGCGTTGAACTGGTTGCAGGCGATGGAAACAATTTCCGTGAGTACGTGACGGTGAGCCGGGGCACGCAGAAGGGCGGCGGGAAAACTTGTTTGGGTAGCGACAATTTCTTCCTGGCGTACTCGCATATCGGGCATGATTGTCAACTTGGGAGCCATACGCTGTTTGTGAACGGAGCGACATTGGCGGGGCATGTGACTGTGGAAGATTATGCAACCGTCGGTGCCTTTTGCCCGGTGCATCAGTTTTGCCGGATTGGGCGCTACGCTTACATCGGCGCGTCGACGGTGATTACCCAGGATGTGCCGCCGTTCTCGAAGGTGGTGACCGAGCGCGAGACGAAGAGCTTCGGCATCAACACGATTGGTCTGGAGCGCAAAGGGTTTTCGCCGGAGCGCTTGCAGGCGCTGAAGGGCGCTTATCGGCTGCTCCTACGGTCGAAGTTAAATACCTCGCAGGCATTGGACGAAATGAAGAAAACGCTGAGTGATTCGGCGGACGTGCGGGAATTGATCCAGTTTATTGAAAGTGCCGAACGCGGCATTGTGAAGTAAACAGGCTACCCATTTCATGCCGGACGCGAACACTAATACGACAAGCTGGGGACTGATTGCGGGAAACGGACGATTCCCGTTCCTGGTGCTCGAGGGGGCGCGCAGCCAAGGAATCGATATGGCGGTCATCGCGCTCAAGGAAGAAGCTTCGCCAGAGTTGGAGAAAGCTGCGAAACGCGTGCACTGGGTAGGCCTCGGCGAGCTAAGCAAGACGATCGATTTAATGCATCAGGAAGGCGTGACGCAGGCGGTGATGGCCGGACAAGTAAAGCACAATAAGATCTTCAGTTCGATTCGGCCGGATTGGAAGCTGGCGAAATTGCTGTTCTCGCTGCCGCGCAAGAATACCGACGCGCTGATTGGGGCGGTGGCACGCGTCCTCGAAGGCGAAGGGATACGGTTGGTAGATTCGACAGTTTTCCTGAAACCGCTCCTTCCAGAGGCCGGCGTGCTCACGCGCCGCGCACCAAATGAGCATGAGGCTGAAGATATTGCGTACGGGCGCGGACTTGCGCAGCAAATTGCAGGAATGGACATCGGTCAGACCGTAGTGATTGCCGATCATGCTTGCGTTGCGGTAGAGGCCATGGAAGGCACGGATGAAGTCATCGTGCGAGCGGGGCGCATCGCTGCCGGCAAGCCCCTGGTGGTCGTAAAAGTGAGCAAACCGGCACAGGACATGCGCTTCGATGTACCTGTGGTTGGTTTACCTACCGTCGAACAAATGAGAAGTGCCGGGGCCACCGCTTTGGCAGTGGACGCAGCACGTACGCTCCTTTTTGACAAAGCCAAACTGATTGAGCTGGCGGATGCGGTAGGAATCGCCATCCAGGCGTTTGCTCCCGCGGCTGTAGCGGAACCAAACGGCGCAACCAGGGGAATCAACAAAGAATGAGCGCGGCGGCAGAACCAAAGAAAACGCGTGTCGCCGTCGTGGGAACCGGCGAGTTCGGACGCAATCACGCGCGCGTGTATCACGGACTCAGCGGCGTGGAGTTGGTTGGCTTTTACGACCAGAATATCCAGCGCGCCTCGGCGGTTGCGAAGGAATTTCAAGCGCCGGCGTTCCAAAGTCTTGAGGAATTGCAGGGACGCGCAGATGCGGTGAGTGTCGCGGTGCCAACCGTCGCCCATGCGCAAGTGGGATGCCGGCTGCTGGAAATGGGACTGGACGTTTTGGTAGAAAAGCCAATGGCCGTGGATTTGGCGGAGGCTGATGCGCTCCTCGAGGCCGCAAGGAAGAACAAGCGTATCCTACAAGTGGGCCATGTCGAACGCTTTAATCCCGCGGTGCGTGCCGTGGAGCCGATCCTGAACCGCCCGCTGTTTTTCGAAGTTCACCGATTGGGTGTATTCACGCCACGCAGCCTGGACGTGGACGTAATCTATGATTTGATGATTCATGATCTGGACATTCTACTGGCATTGGTCAACGAGCCCGTGACGGAAGTAAAGGCTGTCGGGATACCCGTGTTAACGGACAAAGTGGATATTGCCCATGCGCGGCTGGAATTTGCAGGCGGGGCCGTGGCCAACGTTACCGCGAGCCGCGTCTCCACCGAACGCGTGCGCAAAATGCGCTTCTTCCAGCAGCATGAGTACATTTCCCTGGACTACACGCGGCGCGACGCCCTCCGCATTGGAGTGAAAAAAGCGGGCCCGCAGCCGGAATTTGGGTTTGAAAAGCTGAATGCTCCGGTGGTGGAACCCCTGCAGGCGGAACTAGAAGCCTTTGTGGAGGCCATGCGAACGCGCAAGGAGCCACCGACGAACGGCGCCGCCGGACGCGCAGCCCTGGCCTTGGCCGGACGCGTAATGGCAAGCATCCAGGAGCACGCGGCGCGCGTCCAACCAGAAGCAGTAGCCGCACGCGAAAATGCGACAACATGATCCCTCGTTTCCTGGTTCCGATCGGGGCTCGTCCACCAGCTCCTGATGCGGTCACGCAACGCCGCCGCCCCACCACCATGGACGAACGCACGCTCGTGCCGGCCACGCTGCCCATCGTGCCGTTGAACGGGCAATCCACCATTCCCCCGGATCTGCCACTCGAGTCCATTGCCGCGCGTGTGGTGGTCCCGCGCGACGTAAGCCGTGAAGCCTACGGCGTTCGGGAAGACCTTTCGGTGCCACTACAGCCCACGGATTTGGACCAACGCATCACCGTGCCCGTTGGCGCCGCTCCTCCTGCAGTCATTGAGCCAATGACCCTTCCGCCTCCTGTGGATTTGGTCGGCCGTGACATTTTCATGACCGGCGAAGTGCAACTGGCCATTCCCGAGCAAAAGGAGGAGAGCGGGAGGTGGCAAATTGCGACGCGAGCCTCGTCCGTCGTTTTTCACATCCTGCTCATCTCCGTGATTTTGTTGCAATCGAAATTCTTCCCTGCGCACGCGCCGACGCAGGAGGAAATCGAGCTCGCGCGCAATCAATTGAAGCTGCTGCTCCCTCCTGGAGCGTTCGAGCCCTATAAGCCTCCAGCACGCCCGCTGGCACCCCAGCCAAAGGTGCACCTGGACCCGCGCATACTGCGGGAAGTTGCGCCTCCTGAGCCCCAGCCTGCGCCCGCGCCCGAGCGGCCGGTGAAAGAATTGCCTAGCGCTCCCGTGCCGAAGACAAATACGCCCGTACCAGACCCGCAGCCGAGTGCTCCCGTACCCAAAACCGACGCGCCGAAACCCGCGCTGAAGCTGGAAGCACCGGATTCTCCCTCGCCGCGGCGCGGCCTGATTTTGCCGAAGAATTCGCTTAACCGCTCGCTGCAGGACACCATCCGCGAAACCGCCAAGGCGCCCACCTCGGGCGGGCGTTCTGCCCTGTACAGTGGCCCGATGCCGCATTCTGGCGGTGGACTCAACGGGGGTGCCGGTGGATCACAAGGTTCGGGGGGCACATTCGGAAACGGTTACGAAATCCTGACGCCGACCGAGGGTGTGGATTTCAGCGACTACATGAATCGTGTCGTCGCGGCGGTGCGCCGCAATTGGTACGCGGTCATGCCGGAATCGGCCATGTTGGGGGACCGAGGCCGCGTGGCCTTGCAATTCCGCATCATGAAGAACGGTTCGGTTCCCGATGGCGAGCCCGTGCGGATCATGAGTTCGGGTAAGGAACCTTTGGACCGGGCAGCAGTGTCCGCCATTCGTTCTTCGAACCCTTTTGAACCGCTGCCGCCGGCTTTCAGCGGGCCATTCATCGAGCTGCGGTTTATTTTCCTGTACAATTTGCCCATCGAAGCCGCCTACCAATGAAGCTCCGGCGCCAGCAAATTATTGGCAGTCTTCTCCTTGCGCTCTTTGTGCTGCTCTTTGTTTTTGCCCGGGTGCGGCACCTCCTGTTTCGATGAATCCGGAAAACTCGCAGCTATTTCTCGTTGCCATCGTGGGACCGACGGCATCGGGCAAATCCGCATTGGGAGTCTGGCTGGCGAAGCAGCTCGATGGAGAAGTCGTCGCATGCGATTCCACGCAGCTCTACCGCGGCTTTGACATTGGCACCGCCAAACCACACCTTACGGAGCGGCGCGGCGTGCCGCATCACTTGATTGATGTTCTCGCTCCTCATGAATTCGCCACGGCCGGTGGCTACCGCGAACGGGCGTTAGCGGTTCTGGAGGACTTGCGGCATCGAAAACGCGTGCCAATCCTAACGGTCGGTACGGGATTGTACTTACGCGCGTTGCTTGAGGGCCTCGCGGACATTCCGCAACGCTCAGAGGAATTGCGCGAGCGGTTGCGCGCCAGCGCTGAGGAGCATCCGGCTGGCCATTTGCACCGCATCTTGAAGCGGCTCGATCCGCAAGCCGCGCATAAAATTTCTCCCGCAGATGAACAAAAGCAGATTCGTGCCATCGAAGTTTGCTTGCTGGCGCGCAAACCCATTTCGGAGGTGCATCGCCTGGGCCGCAAACCGCTTGAAGGTTGGCGAGCGGTGAAGATTGGCTTGATGCCCCCGCGCGAAAAGCTCTATGAGCGAATCCATGCGCGCACGGCCTCCATGCTCGAACAAGGATGGCTGCAGGAAGCGCAAGAATTGCTCAAAAGTGGTTTGGATGAAAATGCAAAACCGTTTGACTTTATCGGTTACCGCGAATTGCGCGCCGTTTTGCGAAACGAATTAACACTACAGCATGCGCGCGAGGCCATCCAGCAAGCTACGCGACGTTATGCCAAGCGCCAGCTCACCTGGTTTCGAAAAGATTCTGGCGTCCAATGGTTCCCGGGTTTTGGCGATGATCCGGAAATACAAGCCAGCGTCTTGCGGCTCCTGCAATCGCAAGACGTGGAAGTAAGTCGCGGGGCAGGCGAGAGGGGTGTATAATTTCGTTTCGGATGGATTGCACCAAGAAAGTACAAGATCCCATCGTGACTCCCGGCCTGCTGCCGTGATGAAAACACAGCATAAAGTCTCGACTGCAGAACGCGCCTTGCTCGTCGGCGTGGGATGGAAGCGTGCACCCCGGTTTCCCGGCATGCCCATGGGCGACCAGGGCCGCGAGTCTCTTTCCGAATTGGTTGAGCTGGCCCGCAGCGCTGGGGCGGAGGTTGCCGGGACTGTCTTCCAGTTGCGTGAAGCGGCGGATCCTGCCACGCTCGTCGGACGCGGCAAGCTGGACGAAATTCGCGCTGAAGCCACAGCGCACAAAGCGCCGCTCATTATTTTCGATAGCAACCTTTCTCCCGTGCAGCAGCGGAACATCGAGTCGGCCACGGATCGCCGCGTGATCGACCGCACGCAGCTTATTCTCGACATTTTCGCGCGCCACGCGCGAAGCCGCGAAGGTCAGTTGCAGGTGGAGTTGGCGCAGTTGAATTACTTACTGCCGCGCTTGACCGGGAAAGGCACGGCGATGTCCCGTCTAGGCGGCAAGAGCGGGGGTGGTGGCGCTGGTGGGGCGGGAGGCGGGGCAGGACGAATCGGCGTTCGCGGCCCTGGGGAGAAAAAACTGGAAACCGACCGCCGCCGGATTCGCGAGCGCGTGCGCAAGATCCAGGCCAGCATCGACGAAGTGCGCAAGCAGCGGGCGCTGCGCCGCGAAGCTCGCAATGCGGTTCCGCTGGGAACCATTGCGCTGGTGGGGTACACCAATGCCGGCAAGTCCACTTTGTTCAATGCGCTTAGCCGTGCTGAGGTCCTGGTTTCTTCGAAGATGTTCGCGACGCTCGACCCGACGATCCGCGCGATTCGCCTTTTGTCGAATCGCCGAGTGCTCCTCGCCGATACTGTCGGCTTTATTCGCGATCTGCCGAAAGGCCTACTGACCGCGTTCCGCGCCACGCTGGAAGAAGTCCAAGAGACCGCGCTGATTCTGCATGTCAGCGACGTGTCGAACCCTCATCATGAAGAGCTCGACGAGGATGTCGAGAAGATTTTGCGTGAACTGGACGTTGCTGACCGGCCTCGTCTGCACGTACTGAACAAGGTGGATCGCCTCAGTCTCGAGGAACGGGAAACCCTGGAGGCGAGCGTGGCCAGAGCAGGCGAGGGTGCACCCGTGCTGGTATCCGCGCTGACGGGCCAAGGGATCGCTCAACTTTTGCGGCGAATGGACACGGTCATGCCTGTCGATCCTCTTCTCACGCTTTCCATCCGGCTACCGCTGGCCGAAGGTCGAACGCTGGCAATGATTCACGCCCTGGGGCGCGTCCTGCATTCGGAGATCGACGATTCGCACATGCGGCTTGATGCTGAGATTCCCTCGTCGGTCGCAAAGCGACTGCGGCTCGACGACTACAAAGTGGAAGGAACTTTTCAGCCTTCTCTTTCGTAGTGACAAGTGAATGGTGGGAAATCCGAGTAAGTGTGTGCAAGCGGGTCTTGAACTTCCCAGCGAGGTTGCCATGGCTGCGTTCTTTCTGTGGTGCATTTTGTTTGTTCTGTGTTGGCCCATCGCGTTGCTGGCCCTGGTCGTTTACCCTATCGTTTGGCTTCTGACTCTTCCCTTGCGCATCTTCGGTATCGCCGTCCATGGTGTCTTGAGCCTGATCAGCGCGCTCTTTCTGCTTCCGGTGCGGCTGCTTCGCGGACCACGAGCCATCTGACGCCCTTGCCGCCTTTTGATAAATAAACATCAGAGTAAACAGCTCAAAATCGCGTTAGTCGTTCATTTTGGGGCACTTGGAGCGCGGGCGCCTAAGCGCCCTGGGATCAGGACGGCCTGTGGAAAACGTTGTGGAAACTACAATTCCAAGTTTGCGGCGGAAACCCGTATGCTCGCAAGGTCACCGGGGGTCCGCTTTCTTGCCAGTCAGTAACCTAATGACATGCAAGGAGTTATCGGTGTTCATCTCCGCCAACAGTGCTAATTCTTGCTCTTCGTCGTCGTTGTCCCTCCCCAGCAAATTTGCACAGTCTTGCAGCAATTTCCTTAACCCGTTCGGCAAAAGTTCATCCTCATTCAACACAACGGAGCCGTTAACCACCCGGTATCTAGTACCTAGTGGGCGGTCTCTAAAATAGCTTTATAACGATTGACCTTCGCCAGGATCTGGTCGACAGTGGCCGTCGAGACAAACGGCTTTGGCTGCTTGTTGGTCTCTTCCAGATACTCTTCGATCGCCCGTTTCAATTCCTTCACACTGAAGAAAGTCCCACGGCGAATGCGTTTGTCCGTGAGCTTGCCAAACCAGCGCTCCACGAGATTGAGCCAGGAGGAACTGGTGGGCGTGGAGTGCAGTTGAAAGCGGCGGTGTTTGGCCAGCCAGTTCTTCACTTTGGGATGCTTGTGCGTCCCCTTGTGCGTCCCATAGTTATCCAGGATCAGATGCAGATCCAAGTCCGGGGGAAACTCATGGTCCAGTCGCCGCAAGAATCGCAGAAACTCCTGATGGCGGTGGCGTGGCATGCACTCGCCGACCACCGTCCCTTCGAGAACGTTCAGTGCCGCGAACAGCGTGGTGGTTCCGTGGCGCTTATAGTCCTGTGTCATGGTTCCGCATCGGCCCTTCTTCATCGGTAGTCCCGGTTGCGCGCGATCCAGGGCTTGCATCTGGCTTTTTTCATCAACGCATCGCACCAAGGCCTTGTCCGGAGGATTCAGATACAGACCCACCACATCGGTCAACTTCTCCACGAAGCGTTTGTCCCGCGAGAGCTTGAAATTTCCGGTCCGATGCGGTTCCAGGCCATGGGCATCCCAGATGCGTTGCACCGTGGCCGGACTCACTCCTTGCGCCGCGGCCATGGTCCGTACGCTCCAGTGGGTCGCCGCCTTGGGCTTGCTCTGCAGCGTGGCCTCGACGATTTGCTTGATCTTCTGAGTCGTAATCTGCGGCTTCCGACCGCGGCCGGGGGCATCCTCGACCAGCGCTGCTGGCCCGCCCTCCTGGAACCGTTGCCGCCAGAGGATCACCGTCGGGCGACTGGTCTCCAGTTCTTGGGCGATTCTTCGGTTGGCCATCCCCGTCGATGCCAGGAGGGCGCCCCATGGCCAGGTTTGGCATAGACAATTCAAGATCTCGCATCGCCTTGGCAGGTACGCAGGTACCGCAGGTACCTGGACGTGTTGACGCCTCTTTTGCCGAAGTCTATAGTGAAACTGGGGTGGCTGAAGCCGCGGGGCTGCGCCTCGCCCTCATTCGCCCATGAATCTTCCGAATTCACTGACGTTGCTGCGTATATTCTTCGTTCCCGTGCTCATCGTGATTCTCCTTACGCGCAGCCCGACGGTGGAGATGTTCGGCTTCACCATCCATTTCGAAGTCTGGGGAGTGCTGATCCTGCTGCTGGCAGCGGCAACGGACTGGGCGGATGGGTACTTGGCTCGCAGGCGCCTGCAAGTGACCACGCTGGGCATTCTTCTCGACCCTATCGCCGACAAACTGCTGATTTCCGCAGCGTTCATCGCCCTCGTGGACATGCACCTTGTCAATGCCTGGATGGTGGTGATCATCATTGGTCGTGAATTCACCGTCCTAGGCCTGCGAAACATTGCCTCCGCGGAAGGGTTTACGATTGAGGCATCCACTCTCGGCAAAACAAAAATGGTCCTGCAGGTGTGCGCGGTGGCGATCGTGATCGTAGCTGCCAGGCACCCATCGCTTAACCTTTTGGGTCTGGCCCTCATGTGGCTGGTGGTAATTAGCGCACTGGTGTCTGCCGCGCAGTATTTCCTGCGTTTCTGGAGCCACGTTGACGATAGTATCAAGCAACGGCGCAAGTTGCGCATGCTCGAAGCCCGCAAGAAGCCTCAGGATGCCGTGCCTCTCTGAAGCGGACCAGCGAGCCGCGCTGGAATTGGCCCGCCAGGCGATTCGCGATGCCGTCCTGCACCGCAAACTCCCCGACGTAATCCCGCGCGAAGGAATTTTCTCCCAGCGCGCGGGTGTGTTTGTCACTCTTCACGTGCGGGGAAACCTGCAGGGATGCATCGGCGTGACCGAACCTGGTGAATCCTTGGGAGAGGCCATCGTGCGGTGTGCAGTTAGCGCCGCCTTGGAGGACCCTCGATTCTCACCCTTGAAAGCGTCCCAACTCGAGGAGATGAGCATCGAGATATCCTTGCTTTCCCCTTTGGAGCCAATTCTTCCAGAAGCTGTCGAACTCGGACGCCACGGACTCTTGATCGTTAATCACGCACAGCGTGGCTTGCTTCTGCCAAAGGTGGCCATCGAACATCGGTTGACTCGTGAACAATTTCTCGAGGAAACTTCCAGAAAGGCCGGCTTGACGCGAGACGCGTGGAAAGACCCGGAAACGCGCATTTATGGATTTACCTGCGAGGTTTTTTCGGAGACTTCATCTTCCAGGAAAGGCTGATCCTTCCTCGTTCCGCGAGCGCCCCTTGTTGCCGGGGGACTCGTATGAAAAAAGCCCGCGCGGGAAAGACACGCGGGCCTGAACCATTCGCCGAGTTGTTGGGTTTTTACTCGATTTCGACGTAGTCCCCGGCGTAAATCTCAGAGGAACTGACCGTGATCATCACCGTGGACGAGTTGCGGCTGACACTGAACACGATGCCCTCGCCAAGGATCTCGCGGGGCAAGTCGTTCCAACTATAACGCTGCGGCGCACTCCCAAACCCGTACATTGTGAATTGATAGTCCTTGGTTTGCGGCACAGTCTCGGCCGTCGAGCCCTGATAGCGGAAGATGCGGAAATAGTCGCCAAACTTGACGCCTTGGTTGGAGCCCAAGTTTATGTATACCGTGCTGTTCTTTCCCAAGGCCGCGGAATGGTCCTTTCCAGCGACGACCATCGCCATAGGCTTGCCGCTCACCGGCGCAAAATGATCAAAAGTAGCGGCTTCCTTGAAAGGTGGAATCGGGCGTTCCTGGTAAGGCAGAACAATGTCTCCGCGTTGCATATAGTCGCAGGAGAAGATGATCTGGGCGATGGCAACTTTCGGCTGGACGTTGACCACGCGAACTTGCCCCGCATCGATATACTGGGTGCCCATAGCCCTCATCAACTTGTCCTGCCACTTGAACCACTGCGTTCTGCCGACGTAATCATCCGCTCTCACTACAAAAAACCGGTCGCCCACACGGACGCCCTTGTCCTGTCCGCGGTTGATATACACATAGTCGCCACCGGTAAAGGTCAGCTTATAATTCGATTGCTCCCCGGAGACGAGCCGGAATTCCTCGGAGACTTTTTGGTCCGTCACAAAACCCGAGCAGTTGACCATGTTGTAGTCGGGCGCGGTGATTACCTTCGGAGCGGTCCGAATTTCTTGTGCCGAAACCGCCGCTGCACCTAGCATCGCCATCAGGGACAAAGCCGCTATTCTCGTGCGCATTTTCCAAGACTCCTTCGAAGACACGCCCAACTGGCCGTGTGAGGACGTTTCTAAGCGAAACTATCAAGGCGCGCCCTCGGCGTCAACCGCTAGCCGAGGGTTGCTTTACATTCTTGATACGGCATACTAGTGCCGTTCCAACTCCTTGGTCTCCTTGGTTTTTGCTTTTTGGGAAGCCTCGGAAACCGTCTGATTGCCTAGGGACGGAATCGAATGGAACCGCTCTTGGATGAGTTGGACGGGTACTAGAAGCTGTCTTTTCAGTAGCTTGCAGCTTGGGGTGGGGGGTTGGCTCTCTTTGGCTGGGGAATCCGGCGGATTTGTGCGGTCGCAGCGGCGTCGACGGCGGCGGAAATGTCCCGCCAAGTGCGGACGGCTCTGCGAAGCGCGCGGACCGTCGAAGCACGCCTCGATTGGCTGAAAAGCGATGCCGAGCGTGCCCAATTCCTGTGCTGGCTGAAGAAGCACAAGTCCGCAAGCGCCACTTTCCTTGCCACTTGCCGCCGCAAAGAGGGGGGCGGCAGATTCACAGGAGATATCGCCCGCCAACTCTACTGGCTCACCCAGGCCCGGGACGCGGGCTGCGAGTGGTGCGATATCGAGATGGAAACTTTCTGCGAGCTGCCGGAAGGGTTCCTGCGCGCCTATCCCGTGCCCCCTCGGATCCTGCTCTCGATTCATGATTTTGAACGCACCCCAAACCTGCCTCGAAACATCGTCGTCGCGCGGCATGGTCTGGTAGATGCCGTGAAGATTGCAGCTCAGGCCAAGACCATCGCCGACAGCGTTCGCCTTTTGAAGTTGGCCCGGGGCTCCCGAAACTTTGTGGCTGTACCCATGGGAGACGTAGGGCTGCCTGCGCGTCTTCTGGCCCTGCGCGAAGGCAGCGAACTCGCCTATGCGCCGGTTGCGGAGGCGACGGGGCCCGGCCAGGTTTCTCTCGAGGAAGTGCTTGAGCTCTACCGCGCGCACTTGCTTACGCGAGGGACGCGGGTTTATGGCGTGATTGGCCATCCCATCGGCCACTCGCTCTCACCGCTGTTGCACAACACAGGGTTTGTGGCGCGTCACATGAATGCCGTTTACCTTCCCTTTCTGGTGCACCAACTCGGCGATTTCCTGAAAGCCATCTCCGAATTTGGAATCTGCGGATTCAGCGTCACCATTCCGCACAAGCAGACCATCTTGAGACATTTGAAAGAATGCGAGCCATTGGCCGCTGAGATTGGCGCAGTCAACACCGTGGTGGTGCGGCGGGATGGCTCGTTGTATGGTTGCAACACGGATTATGTCGGCATATTGCGCGCGCTGCAAAAGAAACTGCGCATTCAAGGCAGCCGGGTGCTGATCTTCGGAGCTGGCGGTTCAGCAAGAGCCGCCGCGTTCGCTCTCTCGCGAGCCGGAGCGCAGGTCTTTATCTGCGCCCGCCGCGAAAGCGCTGCGAGAGAATTGGCGCGCGCGGCTGGCGGGGAAGTGGTTTCTCGACGCGCGCTATGTAAGGAATCCTTTGACGCCCTCTTAAACGCCACACCCATCGGCATGCATCCTCACGAAGGCATTTCCCCTTTGTCGGCTCGTGAGTTACAATGTCGCATCGTCATGGATCTCATTTACCGCCCCGAGAGAACCAAGCTCTTGGAGATTGCGGCGCAAAAGGGGATGGCCACGGTGTCCGGGGTGAACATGTTTCTGGCGCAAGGCTTCGCGCAATGGGAAATCTGGACCGGCAAGCGCGCTCCTGAAGCTGTCATGCGCCGCGCTGTCCTTTCCGCCCTGCGATGGCGTTCTTAATTTCTCTTCCTTTGACGCGGCAAAAAGTCGCCAATCACGCTTATTAAGCAAACGTTATTTCTACTTTGGGGTTTCGATGCCGGGCCGTAGACTCTTTCATCCATGATTCAGCCAGACTTCCAAGAGTTCCAGCGCCTCGCGAAACAGGGAAATCTCCTCCCGGTGTACGACGTATTTTCCGCGGACCTGCTCACGCCGGTCAGTGCCTACCTGCGCATCGCGCAAAGTGCGCGCTACTCCTTTCTCCTGGAAAGTGTTGAGGGCGGTGAAAAAATCGCCCGCTATACTTTTGCCGGTGCTCATCCCGAGGAAGTTTTCCGCTATGGGAACGGCGCTTGCGTCCTGGAAAGCCGCGACCGCATCATCTGGGAAGAGCGCGATCCCATCTCTTTCCTCCGGGAGCGCGTCGAGCGTTTCCGCCCCGTGCGGCTTCCCTGCCTGCCGCCGCTGATCGCCGGCGCCATCGGCTACTTCAGTTACGACATGGTGCGCCTCATCGAGCGTTTACCCAAACGCTTGCGCGACGAGATCGGTCTTTACGATGCGGTGCTGATGTTCTATCACGGCCTCATCGCATTCGATCACGTCCAGCACCGCTTGTGGATTGTCCGCAACGTTTTCACCGAGGGCCATGGCAGCCTGCGCGCGAAATATGACGCGGCGGTCCGCGAAATCAAGAAAACGCGCCAGCTTCTCGAACTACCAGTTGCCGCGGAGCGCCCGACGATGCCTTCAAAACCTTCCAAACGCGCGTCCGTGAAAGTTAGTTCGAATTTCCACCGCCCGGAATACCTGGACGTCGTTCGCAAGGCCAAGCAATACATCCGCGCGGGCGACATTTTCCAGGTTGTGTTGAGCCAGCGTTTTTCCGTAAAAACACAAGCGAATCCGTTTGAAGTCTATCGCCAGTTGCGCGCGCTGAATCCCTCGCCCTATCTTTTCTGTCTTCAACTCAATGACGTTGCCGTCGTCGGCAGCTCACCGGAGATGCTCGTCAAGGTGCAGGGCCGCGACGTTTTCTACAGGCCCATCGCTGGCACGCGGCCGCGCGGCAAAGATGAAGCCGAAGATCAGCGCCTCGAGCGTGAAATGCTCGCCAGTGAAAAAGAACGCGCCGAGCACATCATGCTCGTCGATCTCGGCCGCAACGACCTCGGCCGCGTCTGCGAGTACGGCACGGTGAAAGTAGAGAAGCTCCTTACCGTCGAGCGCTACTCGCACGTCATGCATATTGTTTCAAGCCTGCGCGGTCGCCTACGCGAGGATGTCGATTGCTTTGACGCCTTGATGGCTTGCTTTCCGGCAGGGACCGTTTCCGGCGCACCCAAAGTGCGCGCCATGGAAATCATCGAGGAACTCGAGCGCACTCGCCGCGGCATTTACGCCGGCGGTATTCTTTACCTCGATTTTGCAGGCAACCTCGATTCCTGCATCGCGCTCCGCACGATGGTGGTGAAAAATGGTGTGGCCTACGTCCAGGCAGGTGGCGGCATAGTTGCGGATTCCACGCCAGAGGGCGAACATCAAGAGAGCGTCAACAAATCCAAGGCTTTGTTGACGGCCTTGGAAGCAGCGGCACGGGGAAGGGGGCCAGGGAAGTAACGATGATTCTGCTGCTGGACAACTACGACTCGTTTACCTACAACCTCGCGCAGTATCTCGGCGAACTTGGTTGCACCGTCGAAGTGCATCGCAACGACAAAATCACCGTCGAGGAAATTGCACGCCGCAAGCCCGAGCGCATTGTGATTTCTCCGGGTCCTTGCACGCCTCAAGAAGCTGGCATCTCCGTCGAACTCATCGAACGCCTCGCCGGAAAATTCCCCATCCTCGGTGTTTGTCTCGGACACCAGGCCATCGGCGCCGCTTTTGGCGGAAAAATCATTCGCGCCCCAAAACTTTTCCACGGCAAGACCAGCCAGATTCATCACGACGGTAAGAACATTTTCCGCAAGCTGCCCGATCCGTTCACCGCCACGCGCTACCACTCTCTGATCGTTGAAAGGAAATCTCTGCCGCGGGAGCTCTCCATCACCGCCGAAACCAATGATGGCATCATCATGGGCCTTCGTCACCGCCACCACAAGATCGAAGGCGTGCAGTTCCACCCCGAATCCGTCCTCACCGATTCCGGCAAGCAGCTTCTTCGGAATTTTCTTTCTCTTTGATTGGCAGGCATTTCCGCTCTTCTCTGCGTTCTCTACTGTCTCCGCGTTTGTTTTCTTCCTACCAATTCAAATCCGCCAAAATTGCCCCGTAAATCTCCATCCCGCGCCAAAAATGGCCCAGCCGCAAATTCTCATCCGAGCTGTGCTGGTGATTATCGTAATTCACGATCGGCACGCCCACCCACGGCAATCCCAAGTCGTCGAAAATGTACATCGGCACGCTGCCCCCGGTCGATGGCATGATCACCGTGTCCTTACCCGCAGCACCTTTCACCACGTCCACAACGGCTTTCGACATGGGCAAATCCATCGGCGTCCGCGACGCGCGATACCCGCCCTCATAAATCACTTTGGCGATTCGCTCATGCGCCCGTCGCTCCTCCGTGGCCGGCTCGTGATCGACCACAAAGAATCCTTGCCTGCCGATGAACGTCGCGATCTGTTCGAACTTCTTCCTTGGCTCCTCGCCCTTCACTAAACGCGCTTCCAAAGACGCTTCCGCCTTATCTGGCACAACGTTCTGCGCCTGTACGCCGACATACGCGCTACGCAGTCCGCGAATGTTCAGCGAAGGTTCCATAATCAGCTCCACCAACTTCTTGCCACCGCCTTCCGGCTTTGCGATGCCCAATTCACGTTCCAGATCAGCATCGTTATCGGGCATTTCCGCAAGCGCTTTCTTCTCCGCTTCGCCCAGCGGCGTGACGTCGTCGTAATAGCCGTCAATCAGGACATGCCCGTCCGGGTCCTTCATCGACGCCAGCAGCCGCGACAATTCCATCGCCGGATTTGGCGCCCAGTTTCCGTAATGCCCGCTATGCAGCGCTCTCACCGGACCGTACACCGTGAGGTCAATTCCTATGTCGCCCCGGTTGCCAAAGAACACCAGCGGCCGTCCGCTCTGGTGCACCGGACCGTCCGCCGTCACCAGCAGATCCGCGCCCAGCAGATTCTTGTGCAGCTCCAGCGTTTTCTGCAAATTTGGCGAACCCGCCTCTTCCTCGCCCTCAAAGATCACCTTGAGGTTCACCGCCAGCGGAATCCTTTTCACCCGCAGCGCATCCAGCGCCGCGAGCAGCGCCACAATGGGCGATTTATCATCGGAAGCCGACCGCGCGTAAATCCGCCAATCGTCGTTATAAACGCTGCGCGTCCCTGCGCCACTCGCTGGAAACGGGATTCGTTTTCCTCCCGCTTCAATCGCCGCGCTGCGCAGCACCGGTTCGAATGGCGAACCATCGGTCCAAGCTGTGGGATCGACGGGCTGCCCATCATAGTGGGCGTAGAAAATCACGGTGCGCTTCGCTTCCGCTGAAATCAGCTTCCCGAACACCACGGGTCCGCGTCCCGTGACGGGCAGCGGGTGCGTTTCGATTCCGCGCGCTTCCAACATCTCGACAAGATGTGCGGCATTTTTCTGGATGTTCGGTGTGTCGCTTGCAACGTTGGGAATCGCCAGAAATTCGCTTAACTCGCGTACGATGCGGTCCTCATTCTCCATTCGGTACTCGCGCACCGCTTGTGCCACCTGCGCGGGTGATGGAGGTGAGGCCTTCTGTCCCGCAGCCAGGCAAGGCGAGAGGAGGGCCGCCAGTGTGGCTATGATTCTCTTCAAGGTGTTTCTCCCGTTGCGGTTTTTAGCGACTATCCGGATTCGTGAAGATTTTAAGACGCGCCAGTTTTTTGCTTGCCGCCCCGCAATCAATGGTCGAGCGCGCCACACCGGCGGCATCGCGAAAGTCTCCAGAGACGCCTGTCGCCACCAGAGCCGCGGCCGTGTTGATCACCACAATGTCGCGCGGTGCTCCATCCTCGCCTTCCAAGATTCGTCGAATAAGCCCAGCATTTTCCTCCGCCGTTCCACCGCGAATGGCCTCAAGCGGCGCGCGCTGCACTCCAAACTCTTCCGGCGTCACGCTGAATTTTCGCACCTTTCCGTCGCGCACTTCCGCCACAATCGTCTCTCCGGCCAGCGAAATCTCGTCCAGTCCGCCTGCTCCATGCACCACGAACGCGTGCTCCGTGCCGAGCTCCGCCAGCGTCGCTGCGACCAAGTCAACTACCTCTGCTGAGAAAACCCCGAGCACTTGCGCTTGCGCGCCGGCAGGATTTGTCAACGGACCTAGCAGATTGAACACCGTCCGGACGCCAATCTGTTTTCGTGCCGGAGTGGCATGCCGTGTCGCCTTATGAGCCGCCTGCGCAAACAAAAATCCAATCCCAATCTCGCGGATAGCGTGCCCATACCTCTCGAATGGCAAATCGATCCGCACCCCCAGCGCTTCGAGCACGTCCGCCGACCCACTCTGCGAACTCGCCGCCCGGTTCCCGTGTTTTGCCACGCGCGCTCCGGCGGCCGCAGCAACAATCGCCGCTGCCGTCGAAATGTTAAATGTCCCTGAAGCATCGCCACCCGTTCCGCAGGTGTCCACCATCTTCGTTGGCCGTGTGTCGCCATCCACGAACACGGGCGTAGCGCGCCGCCGCATCACCTGGGCAAAGCCCGCGAGTTCCTGCACTTGAACGGGCCGCCGGTTCAGCGCCTCCAGCAAGCGCACAATGTCTGGCGTACCGATGCTCCCCGAGAGCAGCTCTTCCATTAATGCTTCCGCGTCACCACGCGGGAGCGCGCCTCCTCCTTCCAAGCGTTGGATCAGAAGCAGGCTCATCGCGCACTGCTCCCGCAGCCGCGGTCAGGCACGCTCACTAATTTGCACTTGCCCTTCATTTCCATAGTATTTCGCACCATGGGCCACGTTGCGAAATGACGCACTAGCCCATTCCTGTGTGTTGAGTGTTCTTGCTCCTGTTTCCTGTTCCGAGTAGACTTTTATGTTTCGACTAGCCTCAAATTCTAACACTGGCTGACGGTTTCAAGCCTGAACGGAAGCACAGAACCTTCATGAAAATTCACGAGTACCAGGCCAAAGCGATACTCGCGCGTTATGGCGTCACTACTCCCCGCGGCGAAGTTGCTTTCACTAAGGAAGAAGCGCTCCAAGCTGCCCAACGTCTGAAATCCAACATTTGCGTCGTCAAAGCGCAAATCCACGCCGGTGGCCGCGGCAAGGCTGGCGGCGTCAAGCTGGCTCATTCGCCGGAGCAAGTTGCTGACATTGCCGGTCACATCCTCGGCATGAAGCTCGTCACTCCGCAAACTGGACCGGCTGGCCGCATCGTGAAGCGCTTGCTGATCGAAGAAGGGCTGGACATTACGCGCGAACTCTATCTTGGCCTTCTCGTGGATCGCGCCTCGGGTCGCGTTGTTTTTATGGCCAGCGCCGCGGGCGGCATGGAAATCGAAGAAGTCGCCAAGAAAGATCCCTCCGCAATCTTGCGCGAGACGATTCATCCATCTGTCGGCTTGCAGGCCTACCAGGCCCGCAAGATTGCTTTTGGCCTCGGCTTGCCCCTCGAAGTCGTCAATTACGCTACGCCTTTTCTGCAAGCGCTTTACCGAGCCTTCACCGACACGGATGCCTCGCTCCTCGAAATCAATCCGTGCGTCTTGACGGGAGACGGCAAGCTCGTCGCGCTCGACGCTAAGATGACTTTTGACGACAACGCTTTATTCCGTCACAAGGAACTTCGCGAGTTGCGCGACTTCGACGAAGAAGACCCTCTCGAAGTCGAAGCCTCCAAGTACGGCCTCAACTACATCAAGCTCGACGGCAGCGTCGCCTGTATGGTGAACGGTGCGGGTCTCGCCATGGCCACTATGGACATCATCAAATACGCTGGCGGCTCGCCCGCTAACTTCCTCGACGTAGGCGGCGGCGCCTCCGCCGATCAGGTCAAGAACGCCTTCCGCATTTTGATGAACGATCCCGCCGTGAAGGCGGTTTTCATCAATATTTTTGGCGGTATCTTACGCTGCGACGTCCTCGCCACTGGCGTCGTTTCTGCCGCCAAGGACTTGCATGTAACGGTTCCCGTCGTCGTGCGCATGGAAGGCACGAACGTGGAAGTGGGCCAGCAAATTTTGCGAGATAGCGGCCTGAACTTCACCATCGCCAACGACATGAAGGATGGCGCCCAAAAAGTCGTCAAATTGGCCGGGGGTGCCCGATGAGCGTCCTGGTCAATGAGAAAACCCGCCTAATCGTTCAAGGTTTTACTGGCCGCGAAGGCACTTTTCACGCACAGCAAATGATTGAGTACGGCACCAACGTGGTTGGTGGCGTCACTCCCGGCAAAGGCGGAACAAAACATTTGGAACGCCCTGTCTTTAACACCGTCGCCGAAGCCGCCAAAGCTACCGGTGCAAATGCCTCCGTCATTTTTGTCCCGCCGGCCTACGCCGCCGACGCCGTCTTGGAAGCTGCTGATTCTGGCCTTCCTCTCGTTGTTTGCATCACTGAGGGCATTCCTATCATCGACATGGTGCGCGTGGCCTCGGTCGTGGACTTCAAGAAAACGCGCCTCATTGGCCCCAACTGCCCCGGCATCATCTCTCCCGGCAAATGCAAAATCGGCATCATGCCCGGCCGCATTCACAAGCAGGGAAATGTTGGCGTCGTCAGCCGCAGTGGCACGTTGACCTACGAAGCCGTCCATCAGTTGACGCTTCTCGGCGTCGGCCAGTCCACCTGCATCGGCATCGGTGGAGACCCCATCATGGGCACGCCTTTTCTCGATGCCATCAAGTTTTTCAACGAGGATCCCGACACGCACGCCATCATTCTCATCGGGGAAATCGGTGGTAACGCCGAAGAGCAAGCCGCGGCGTGGATCAAGGCCAATGTGAAGATTCCTGTTGTTGGTTTCATTGCCGGGCAAACCGCGCCGCCGGGCCGTCGCATGGGCCACGCCGGAGCGATCATCAGCGGTGGCCAAGGCACTGCGAAGGACAAGTACGCGGCCATGAGTGCTGCGGGTATTCGTTGCGTCGAAACTCCCGCGGACCTCGGCTCCACCGTCGCCACTGTCTTGAAATAATCTGGGAGTCCAGACATAACGAGAGAACGAAATGATGATAAACGTCTTGCGCGAGTTCGATGCCTATCATTAGTTCATAAGGAGCCTTTTTTGTGTCTCTCCAACGCACCTTCGCCATCATTAAGCCCGATGCCGTCAGTCGTAATCTCCAGGGTGAAATTCTCTTCCGCATTTACAAAGCCGGCTTCAAAATTATCGCCATTAAATCCATGCGCTTGACCAAGGAAGAAGCCTCCGGCTTCTATGCCGTCCATCGCGAGCGTCCCTTCTTCGGCGAACTCACCGATTTCATGAGCTCCGGCAAAATCTTCGCCATGGTTCTCGAAGCCGACGGCGCTATCTCCAAGTGGCGCGAAACCATGGGCGCCACCGACCCTCAAAAAGCCGCTCAGGGCACTATTCGCCGCGATCTCGGCACCAGCATTCAAATGAACTGCACGCACGGCTCCGACGCTCCGGAAACCGCCGCTTTCGAAATCGGCTATTTTTTCTCTTCGCTGGAACTCATCTGACAATTACGGGAAGATCGTCACCCATTCCGGGCGGAAAACTACACAATGAGACATTCACCCTTCCCGGAATCATGGCCGGTCGGGGGCTCTCCATCCCTTAGTGTCCATGATTCTGGTGTTCGTAAAGGATCGCCGCGGTTCCGGCCGCTGCCGCCCCGATGGCGATCCGTACAACGATTTCCAGCGCCGCTGGCCGCGCCGCACTGAAGACCAGCGTTCCTTCGCTGAGCTCCGCTTCCGCGTCTTGTGCGCCGTTTGTGCGACTCCGCACAATCACGGCGCTGTCTTCGGTCAGCCTCAGCATGGCTCCCTCACCACGCAAGAGCAGCATGCCTCCCGGCTCGGTTGCGAAGTGATCGCCCTCATACACCATCGCTCCCGCCGAAACCGTTCCGCCGTTGACGTGCACCCGATTAGCTTCCACCACGACGCCCAGCACTGTCGGCCGTGCCGGGGCGGAACTCCACGCAAGGACGTGGCCATCTCGATGGCCAGGGAATGGAGAGCCATCGGACCATACCTCACGGGATAACACGCTATCCTAAGGGCGCAAGTTCCCGATGGCTTAGGTGAGTTGCTCGTGGATTTCGTGAATTGTATTCTTAAGAGTGATCTATAATGTGAACGATAGTTTAAGCGTCGACCTAAGTGAGTAAAGCCCTTCTCAAGATTAGTCGGCGGCTTCGGGTACAATTCCGCGCTATGGACCCTCCTCGCGAACTAGGCCGCGCGCTTCTGGTCTTCGGCGGTCTCTTGGTCCTCGTTGGGGCTCTTCTCTACTTCGGTGGCGAGCTCCCCTTTCGCCTGGGAAAGCTCCCCGGCGACATCGTTCACCGCGGCGAACGCACCACTTTCTACTTTCCCATCGTTACCTGCCTCGTCCTCAGCGCCGCGCTCTCCTTCCTCCTTTGGCTCGTCTCCCACTTCCGCCGCTAGTTGGTTTCTGTTTGCACGTCGCCGGAGGTGCCTCCTTTTGTGAAGACCTCTCATGAATGCGGTGTTGGGGGGCGGAGCTTTAGCTCCCGGCATGAACGCTTGAGAAAGACGGGCTTCAGCCCCGGAGGAGTTGGTTTTCTTCCCCCACTTGGCATTTATTAGATAACTTGTAGGAAGCTTTCGCCACGCTGTTGGTATATAGTCTCGATGCCGCGCGACCGGCAAATCGTATTCCCACAACTCGATGGAGGGCACCTAATGAAACTCGCTCTTCTGGCTTTGCTGGCCATCCTTGTTATTTCTCTTCCTGCCGCTGCCCAATCTCCCTCTACGAAACCGCCTGCTGCTCAGCAGCAAGCTCCTTCGCAAGCTGCCGACACTTCCGCAAAAGCTCCCTCCGCACGCCCTGAGGACGTGAAGTCCATCGACGACATTCTCGCCGCGCTTTACGGCGTGATCTCCGGCCCTGCCGGCGAGCGCGACTGGGATCGCTTCCGGTCCCTGTTCTTGCCCCAGGCTCGCCTCACCGCCGCCACGAAAAATGCCGACGGTACTTCCCGCATCCGCCCCATGGGCGTCGAAGACTACGCCAAGGGCGCGGGCAATTACTTCCTGCAGCACGCTTTCTATGAAAGCCCCATCGTGAATCGCGTCCAAACGTTCGGAAACGTCACGCAGGTCTTTAGCAGCTACGAATCCCGCCGCGCTCTGGGGGAAGCGCCCTTCGCCCGCGGCATCAATAGCATTCAATTGCTCAACGATGGCAGCCGGTGGTGGATTGTCAGCATTTTGTGGGACGAAGAACGCCCCGACAATCCTCTTCCCAAGGAATTTGCCGGCAAATCCTCCAGTGGCGCGAAATAATCTCGGGAAACAAAAGTAGATCCGGCCTCCCGGGCATTCGGGAAGCCGGCGTTCAGCGTCCCAGCGAAAACCTCCGCCTCGTCGCTGACCGTTCTCGCTAATCTCGCCGGTTCCCGCGGATCAGGTGCCGCCTCAAGTCCTCATACAAACTTGCGGAAACGAGGCGCGTCTAAGTTGCTGTAAACTGAATCCACCCCGAGCTAGAAACACGCGGATCCACAATGCCTCGTCGTCTCATCCCAATCATTCTCTTCGCCGCGCCGGCTCTTTTCCCCGCGCATTCCTCTTCAGCCCAATCCCTTCCGCCTTCTTCCTCCGGCCCCTGCACCCTGCAAGGTTCCGTTGTGGACGCCGTCTCCGGCCAGCCGGTTCCTCACGCGCTCGTGAAGCTTTCTGCCGCCGCCGCAGCACGCGCCACGCTCACCGACTCCGCCGGCAGATTTCAGTTTGAAGCACTTCCCGCCGGTCCCGTTACCCTCGAAGCCGAGAAGCCCGGCTTCCTAACGAGAGACCGATTCGGCCGGTGGTCGCCGCCCACCGTAGCTCTCCAACTTGCCCCCGACAGTCCGCCGGCTCTTCTCAAACTTGTTTCCGAAGGCGTAATTTTCGGCCAGGTTTCTGACGAAAACGGCGAGCCGCTCGAAGGCTTCACCATCCGCCTCCTTCTCCGCAGACCGGGCCATCGGAGCCTAACCTCGGAGATGCTTCACCGCGCTACGATCACCGACGACCAGGGAAGATTTCGCATCGCCGGATTGCGCCCCGGATTTTATTACCTTGAAGCCCGCCCGGTTCATGAGCCCGCCCTCAGTGCCACAGGAAAATCCTTCGCCCCGTCGGGCTACTCACCCGCCTTTTACCCGGGCGTCAAGGACATTGCATCTGCCGTTCCCCTCAAAATTCTTCCAGGAAGGATGGTTCAAGCGACTCTTTCTCTCAAGCGCGAACCTTTCGTTCAACTCTCCGGCACGGTTTCCGGCTACACGCCTGACGAGCAAATTACAGTTTCGCTGGAAGATCCGTTTGGGGTTTCCGCGAGTTCAGAAATTGTTTTCGACCGTACCACCGGCGCCTTCCACACGCAATGGGTCCCTCCCGGCGTCTACACCATCAGCTCTCAATCGGCCGTCGCAGTCGTTGTTGACGAGGGCAATGCAGTCTCCATCGCGTCGCAATCGTCGGCTACTGGACCAAGCGGCTTCACCCGTGCTCCCACAACTACATTTGCCAGCCTCCGTGTCAATGCCACGACCAGCCAGTCCAACCTTCATTTGGCCCTTCAGCCAACCATCGAGATCCCCGTCGTTGTCCACGGTCTTCCGACATCCAATGACGAATCCCTGCAGCCGGTGCCCCCCGCTCTTGTTCTCCTTCCCAAGGAGCCTTTCCTTCATCCCAACCCTAACGTTGGGGCTCAGCCGATTAGTCTGAATCCGCAGCCGACGGGCGATTTTCATGCAGTGTTCGCAGGTCTTATGCCAGGAACCTATGAACTGGAAATCGCGCCTCAGCAGAACGCCGCTTATTACGCCGAATCCGCTACCTGGGGCTCCACCGATCTTCTTCGCGAAGACCTCATCCTCGACTCTTCCGGCTCCATTCCTCCCATTCAAATGACCGTTCGTGACGATGGCGCGACTCTGAACGGAAAAGTGCACTTCGGCGACATACCGCTGCCTGCCCAAGTGGTCTTGCTCACCGACAAACCCAGGGCGCCAGTCTTCTTACCCGTCAGTTCCGACGGCATATTCTCAATTTCTGGCTTGGCTCCCGGTGCCTATCGCATCTTTGCGGTGGACAGTTCCGCGGACTTTGACTACCAGGATCCCGCCTTCCTCGCAAAAATCTCTTCGAAGATTCAAGAAGTGACCCTTGCCCCCAAACAATCCGCCTCCATCAATCTCGGGTTAGCCGCGGTGGGAGAGTCAGCGCCATGATCAGTCGTCTTACACTTCGCGCTGTCACGCTGCTCGGTTTTTTTCTCGCCGTAAACGCGTTCGCCGTTCCAGCCGTGCCCCCCGCCGCCACCTATCGCATTGCCGGAATTGTCGTCGACTCCGTCACCGGCCAGCCGCTCGACGGTACGGAGGTCACGGTTGCTCCCCTCCAAGACATGAATGATGCCCAAAGCTTAATGACCTCCGATGATGGCCGTTTCCTTTTCGCCGGCCTGGCACCTGGCAAGTACAGCCTGCTGGCTAGTCGGCGCGGCTACGCATCTCAAGCGCTTGATCAGCATGAGAGCTTCTGGACCAGCATCGTTGTCGGCCCCCGCCTCGACTCCGAACACATCCGCTTCCCTCTCGCTCCCAGCTCCGTCATCACTGGCGTCGTTACCGACGACTGGGGCGATCCCGTGCGCGATGCCAAAGTCCTGCTCTTCCAACAAAGTACCTTTGACGGCTCGCGAACTCTCCGCAACGTCAACCAAACCACCACCGACGATCAGGGCCGCTATCGCTTCGCTCATCTTCTGTCCGGCACTTACGCCGTCGCGGTCTTCGCCCGTCCCTGGTACACCAAGAATGCTTCTCCGCTTCTCCTACAAACCCTTACTAACCTTCAATCCATCGCTTCCTCCGGCGCTCAGGTTGAACCCGGCGCTTCGGAAGCGTCTCACGCCAGCGTTGCTGAGGACACCTCCCAGCCTCCACTCGCTCAACTTTTCGACGTCGTTTACCCCGTCACCTTTTTTCCCAGCGCCACAAGTCTTGCCGACGCCGGTCGCCTTGCTCTGGCTCCTGGTGCTACGGAAACCGCCGATTTCCAGCTTCACGCCGTGCCTTCCGTCCATCTTCGCGTGCGCGTCCCCGTCGAGCCTCCGGCGACGGTGGTGTCGCACGAGGGTGGAGAGGAAACTGCCACTCAAGAGGATTCGCCTGCAGCTTTCCTCCTGTCACTTCACATCGGTGACTACACGGATCAAATCGAGCCTGTTCGCAATGAAATTGCCCCCGGCGTTATTGAGCTATCTAAAATTCCGTCGGGAGAAGTTAATTTGGTCGCAATGTCCCTGACATCGCAGGCGGGTAATGAGGTGTCTCGAAGCAAAGAGCTCCGTGTCTCCGGCGATACTGACATCGACCTGAGCGCTCCGGGCGACTCCGCCAACGTCTCCGGCGTCGTCCTGGCGAGTCAATTCCACCCGGCTCCGACTAACGCGGAACAAGCCTCCGCGGATCAGCCTTCTGGGGGTCGAGCTGCCCTTATTCGAGTGATCGAGGAAGCTTCCCCGAATGTGACCATTACTTTTCGCTCCATCAAAACCGGCGAATCCTACAGCGCGACGGTCTCCTCCGAAGGGAAATTCTCCTTCGCCGGCTCGACTTTCCCGGCTGGCTCTTACGAAGTGGAATTTCCCGCGCAAACTAGCCTCCGAGTCGTTTCTCTCGAGGCCACGGGAGCCACTGCCTCCGGTCGCACCATCGACATCTCCGCTGGCCTGTCCCTGAACCTCGTCGTGCACGCCGCCGAAGCCAACTGCACTCTCTCCGGCTTTGCCTTAAAGAACGGCAAACCCGTCGCCGGCGCGATGGTTCTTCTCGTTCCTCAGGATCCCGGCCACGACATGTCTCTGTACCACCGCGACCAAAGCGATTCCGACGGTTCTTTCTCTATGTCGCCCCTTTTCCCGGGCCGCTACCTACTCCTCGCCATCGAAAACGGCTGGGATCTCGAGTGGGCCGACCCCGCCATCCTGTTTCGTTATCTCCCCAACGGTCAGCCTGTCGACCTCGCGCCCGCCGCCTCCCTCTCGCTCAACGCTAAAGTTCAATAGCCCCTTCAGCTTTCCCGGCGAATCTCGGGACCTTACGCAGCAACCATCGTCTAATCAACGGCATCTCTCAGCCACGGAGAAGGGCTCTCCAATTTCCTTGCAGTCACCCCTTTCCAATTGCCGCAAGAATCGAAAAGCAATGCTAGCGTTTTGCCAAGTCTGGTTGTTAAGTTTCCTGACATACCCTTCCCCTGCGCACTTAGATCAGCAAGACCCAGACCCGTCCGGTTTTTCGCATCGTTTTTTATCGCGAGAGCACGATCCCATTTGCCATGGACGCTCCGACTTTCAAAAACGTCTTTTCCGTCACGACAGAAGGCGGCAGCGAACAGCAGCCATTTTGCGTATGCCCTGAGTCCTTTGTTTCTCACTCCTACAGAAACTGCCGGGGTGTGGGGGTATTCTTCCCATTTGCCTCCCCCGCGCGTATGCTTCTTCCCGTGTGCTACGCGAGCCACGCTTCGCTGCTGCTTGGGGGCCCTTCCCATTTTCCATTTTTCAACTTTCCGTTTTCCGCCTGGAAACTGAGAACTGAAGACTAACCACTCACAATGAGCCAACTCACCTTCAACCTTCAGCCCACTCGCCAAGTTCTCACCGTAAGCGAACTCACCGCCCGCATTCGCGACCTGCTCGCCCGGAACTTCACCGACATCTTTGTTGAGGGCGAAATCTCCAACTGCCGCGAAGCCCAGTCCGGCCACATCTACTTCACCCTGAAAGACGATCGGGCCCAGATTCGCTGCGTCTTCTTCAAGCAGCAGCAGCGCGGCATCAAGTTCCGCCCCGAAGACGGCCTCCAAGTCACCGTGCGCGGCACCATCAGCGTCTACGAGCAGCGCGGCGAATATCAGATTTACGTCGAGAAGATCGAGCCGGTCGGCCTCGGTGCGTTGCAGCTTGCCTTCGATCAACTAAAAAAGCGCCTCGAAGCCGAAGGCCTCTTCGACCCCGCGCGCAAAAGGCCGCTGCCCCTTCTTCCCAGCCACATCGGTCTCATCACTTCGCCGCGCGGCGCCGCGGTGCGCGACGTCGTGCGCATCCTCACGCGCCGCTTTCCCAACGTGCATCTCACCGTTTTTCCCGCGCGCGTCCAGGGAGAAGGCGCGGCCCAGGAAATCGTCAAGGCGCTGGAATTTTTCAATGCGAAAAAATTTGTGGACGTGCTGATTCTTGCGCGTGGCGGCGGCTCGCTCGAAGATTTGTGGACCTTCAACGAAGAAATTGTCGCGCGCGCCATCGCCGATTCGCAAATCCCCGTCATCTCCGGGATCGGCCACGAAACCGATTTCACCATTGCCGATTTTGTCGCCGACGTGCGCGCCTCCACGCCTTCCGCCGCCGCCGAACTTGTCGTGCAAACCCGCCGCGAATTCGATAAGCACATCGCCGACCTCCGCGGCGCTCTTGCCGAGCAAATGCGCTACCGCATCCTGGTCCTCAGCCGCCGCATCCACGAACTCGCCGCACGTCCCGGTTTCCGCCGCCCGCTCGATCTGCTCCGCCAGCAGCGCCAGCGCGCTGATGAAATGACCGCGCGCCTTGCCCTTGGCCTCCGCGCGCGCCTCGAACAGTCACGCAAACGCTTCAACACTGCCCACCTGCGCATCATATCCTTTGATTTTCGCGCGCGGATTGCCGCGTTTCGCTTGCGCCTCGAACGCCGCGCCGCCGATCTCGGTGTCCGCGCCGAACGCCTGATGCGCGCCAAACGCGAACGCCTCGCTCGTCTCGCCTTGCAGCTCGAAGAGCGCAGCCCGTTAAAGGTCCTCGAACGCGGCTACGCCATCGCCACCGACGCCTCGGGCGCCGTCCTCCGCGACGCCGCCCAAGTCCAAATCGGCGACTCCGTCGGGCTTCAACTCCACCGCGGCCGCCTCACCACCGAAGTCAAGCGAAAGGTCTAGACCAAGATGCCAGAGTCGGAACCGTTTGATAAAGCGAAGTGCCCAATGGTTGAAGAAGGAAGAACGGAATCTTGTGCCTAACAGGTGCGAGGGATCAACGCTCTGCGCAAGTATCGTCCACGGGTGAAGAAGTACGACGTGGTTTACATGGGTATGACCGCGTTGGGGAGCGGGCTTAGAGCTCGACTTGACCGACATGCTCGGAGTACGCGAAAAGACTGGGTACTGAAAACGGTAAACGGTCTACTCTTCGTCAGAGGAAGAAACTTTCAAGACGGCGAGGAACGCTTCCTGTGGAATGTCCACCTGGCCGACACGTTTCATGCGGCGCTTGCCTTCTTTCTGTTTTTCGAGGAGCTTGCGTTTGCGCGTGATGTCGCCGCCGTAGCATTTGGCCAGCACATTCTTGCGAATGGCCGCCACCGTTTCGCGCGCGATGATACGGCTGCCAATCGCCGCCTGAATCGGCACCTCGAACAATTGCCGCGGAATCAGTTTCCGCAGGCGCGTCACGAGTTCGCGCCCGCGCTCGTATGCAAAATCGCGGTGCACGATCAGCGCCAGCGCGTCCACCGGCTCCCCGCCAACCAGCACGTCGAGCTTCACCAAGTCCGATTCCTGGTAGCCCGCGAGATGGTAGTCCAGTGAAGCATAGCCGCGTGAAACGCTTTTCAGGCGGTCGTAGAAGTCGAGCACGATTTCGTTTAGCGGCAATTCGTACGTGAGCATGACGCGCGTCGGCGAGAGATATTCGAAGTTTTTTTGCGTGCCGCGTTTTTCCTGGCAAAGTTGAAGCAGGCCCCCGACCGATTCATCGTTTGTGATGATCATCGCCTTGATGATCGGCTCTTCGATTTTTTGGATGTCGCTGGGGTTTGGGAATTTCGCGGGGCTGTCGACTTCGGTCACTTCGCCGGTCACGCGAGTGATGCGGTATCGCACGCTTGGCGCGGTGGTGATCAAGTTGAGCCCGAACTCGCGCTCCAAGCGCTCTTGTACGATTTCCATATGCAGCAGTCCGAGGAAGCCGCAGCGGAAGCCGAAGCCGAGCGCGACGGAATTTTCCGGCTCGTAGAAAAACGCGGCGTCGTTCAACTGCAATTTTCCGAGCGCGTCGCGCAGCGGCTCGTAGTCGTCGGCGAGCACGGGGAAAAGTCCTGCGAAGACCATCGGCTTGATGGCCTCGAATCCGGGGAGCGCGGGAGCGGGCCGGTCGGCTTCGATGACCGTGTCGCCCATCCGCGCATCGGCCACGCGCTTGATGTTCGCGACGATGAAGCCGACGTCGCCGGCTTCGAGTTCCTCGAGCGCGACCGGTTTTGGCGTAAGCGTGCCGAGCTGTTCGACCTCGTACGTTTGGTCGCCGGCGACAAGTTTGATTTTCAAGTGATTTGTCACCCTGCCTTCTTTGACGCGCACCAGAACCACCGCGCCGCGGTAAATGTCGAACCACGAGTCGAAAATCAGCGCCTGCAAGGGATTTTCCGCGCTTCCTTTTGGCGTCGGCACGCGCGCGACGATGGCTTCGAGCACGTCCTCGACGCCGAGGCCGCTTTTTGCGCTAATCATGAGCGCGTCGTCCGCGGGAATCGCCAGCACGTTTTCGATTTGCTCTTTCACCTTGTCGGGTAGGGCTGCTGGCAAATCAATTTTGTTGATCACCGGAAGGATGGTGAGGTTGTGTCCCGCAGCGAGGAAGGTATTCGCGACGGTTTGTGCTTCGACGCCTTGCGATGCGTCGACCACCAGCAGCGCGCCTTCGCATGCGGAAAGCGCGCGCGAAACTTCGTAGGAGAAATCCACATGGCCCGGCGTGTCGATCAAATTCAGGCGGTAGGTGTTTCCGTCTTTCGCTTTGTAGTGCAGCCGGATGCTTTTCGCTTTGATTGTGATGCCGCGCTCGCGTTCCAGATCCATGGAATCGAGCACCTGTTCGTGCATTTCGCGCTCGGAAAGCGCGCCGGTCATTTCGAGCAGGCGGTCGGCCAGCGTGGATTTGCCGTGGTCGATGTGCGCGATGATGCAGAAATTCCGTATGAATCTTGGATCCATGTAACTCGATTATCGCCCAGCTTGGCGATTGCTTTTAGCTTTTTCAGTTACCGGCAGGAGCCGCTTTTCTTGAGGACCATCTGCCACACGCAAGCAAAAACCGTGCCGAGTAAGATCCAGTTTGCCACAATTCGCGCTTCCGCGCAGCCGAGTTCACTGTCGTCAGTGTACAGTTTCACAATAAAACAGTGCTGGTTTTTGCCTCTTGTTTTCGTGACGAAGAAGGCTTTCTTTTTCTTCGCAGTTTTCCGCGGATTCGCTTCTCATTCTTCGCGGAGGATGCGGACGGGCTCGATGCGCGTGGCGCGATAGGCTGGGACGATGGTGGCGAAGACGCCGACCAGCATGAGGAGAAGAGCGACGGCGGCAAACGTGAGCGGATCTGTGGCGCGGACACCGAAAATGAGGGAAGCGACAACGCGGCTGAGCGCTATCGCGGCCACGAGGCCAAGCGCGATCCCCATGAGGATGGGCTTCAGTCCGTCGGTGAGGACCATGCGAACGACGTCGCTATGGGAAGCGCCAAGGGCCATGCGAATGCCGATTTCGCGGACGCGGCGGCGAACGGTGTAAGAGAGCACGCTGTAAATGCCGACGGCAGCAAGAACCAGCGCGAGCCCGGCAAAGCAGGCAAGCAGCAGCATATTGAAACGCTGCGGCGAGACTGATTGTGCAATCACGTCGTTCATGCTCATCACGTCGACCACTGGAAGATCCGGGCCGACTTGGTGGATAGCGCCGGTGACCGCGGAAATAGAATTCACGGGGTCGGAATGGGTGCGCACCGTAAAAGTCATGCCGAAAGAGCGCCAGGCCTCGCCCGGGGAAACGGAGACTTGAGCCAATGGGTGGTAGATGGTCGCCACAGGGCGAGTTTCGTCCAGCGAGTCCAGCTTCACGTCGCCCACAATGCCGACGACCTCGCGAACGATATCCGGGAAGAACGTCAGCGTCAGATGTCTGCCAATGGGGTCCTCGTTTGGCCAGAAGCGGCGAGCCAAAGAGTCGCTAATGAGAACGGCTCCAGGCCTTCCCGCAACGTCCGCATCGCTGAGGTCGCGGCCTCTCAGGATGGGAATGTGCATCGCGTGGATGTAGCCGGGACTGATTAGGCGGACGTCCACTTCAGGTTGATCCGACATTTGCCGAACCGGGCGGCCTTCGATGGAGAAGGGCTGGTGCGAGCCGCCGCCGTCCAGCGGCAGATCGTCGATCACGCCTGCGGAATCGATTCCGGGAAGGGCCCGGATGCGCGTCAGGACTTCTTGAAAGAAAGCAACCTGACCGGCGGGAGACGAATACCGGTTTCTAGGGAGCGGAACTGTCATGGTGAGTACGTTGTGAGGATCAAAACCGGGCTGCACTTTGCGAAGTTCCCAAAGGCTGCGAATCATCAGTCCGGCACCAATCAGCAGCACCAGAGAAAGCGCGACTTCGGAGACGACGAGGAGGCGGCGAGTTCCTCCCCCACGAGCATCGGAACTGCCGCGGCTCTGGCCCTGTTTGAGGGCTTCGTTGACATCGGCCCTCGTGAAACGCACCGAGGGAATAAGGCCCGCCAGCACGCCAGCAACCACCGAGAGAAGCAAAGTGAAGGCCAGGACGGGGATATCCAGGGTGATTTGCATGAATGCGGGAATGCGATCACCGAGGACTTTGACAATCAGAGTGACGCCGAAGCGAGCGAGAAACAGGCCAAGCGCTCCGCCGGCAACGGAGAGAAGCACGGTTTCGGCAAGAATCTGGCGCAGGACGACGAAACGCGTTGCGCCAAGGGATGTACGAATGGCGATTTCCTTGCGGCGCGCCAGAGTCTTGGCGAGAACGAGATTGGCGACGTTGGCGCAAGCAATGAGCAGAACGAACGCAACAGCCCCAAGAAGGACGAGCAGTGCGGCGCGCACATCGCCAACGAGTTGTTCGCGCAGAGGGATGATGATGGCGCCCCAGCCCTTGTCGTCCTCGGGATAAAGCTGTTCGAGACGCGTGGAAATGGCGCTGAGTTCCGCCTGCGCCCGGCGGATATCTACACTCTTTTTCAGACGGGCGATGACGCCATAGTTGTGGTTTCCGCGTACGGCGCGGGTTTCGTTGGTCCAAGCAAGCGGGACCCAAATTTTGCCCCAACTCGGAAATCGAAACGTTTCCGGCATGACGCCGACGATGGAATAGTTTTCGCCGTCTAGGAGAATCGTGCGGCCGACGACGTTGCGGTCAGAGGCAAAATGGTCACCCCAGAAATTGTAGCTGAGCACGACCACGTGGCCCTGGCCGGGGCGGTCTTCATCGGGCGCGAACGTGCGGCCGAGCAGCGGCTGGACACGGAGCAAGGGAAAGAAATCAGAAGCGACGGCCGCGGCCTGGATGGCTTCGGGGCGTTCCTTGCCGCCGACCGTGAAGGAGCGAAAGCCGTAGGCAGCCATTTGTTCGAAGGAAGAGCTCTGGCTCCGCCAGTCCAGATAGTTGGCGGGAGAAACCGAAAACCAAGTCAGGCCGGGGAAGCTCTGAGCAGGAGGGGTGTGCCAGACCTGCATGATACGGGAAGGGTCGTCGAAGGGCAGCGGGCGGAGGAGGACCGCGTTGACGACGGAGAAGATCGCGGTGTTGGCCCCGATGCCCAAGGCGAGCACGACGATGGCTGCGGCCGAGAACCCCGGGTTGCGACGAAGGATGCGCAGCGAAAAGCGGAATTCCGAAAGCAGGTCTCGCGTGGACATGGAAAACGCTCCTGGTGACTGACCGCGATGGCGCTGACACTGGTTAGAACGGAAGAAATAGGAAATTGTTCCGTAAAAACTCCATAAAAACGATTGGCTGAGGCCGGCGAGGCCAGGGGGATGAGGCGCGCCGACGCGGTTTGATCCTGGAACTGAGAGAAATGGCGCAAGTTTCTTGACGGGCACAGGTTCGGGGCATAGAGTTTTTGCAAACTGAGCGAGAACAGTGGTGCTGAACGGCTGCGGTCAGCAACATCTTTGGGCGAGGTCTTTTGGCGAGTAGAGAGCACACGGAAGCGATCGCAGGCCGCCTAACGAGCAGCGGCGCTAAATCTATTGAAACCAGAACGATTCGCAAAGTGCAGGTTCGGCTGATTCCGTTGCTGTTCCTGCTGTATGTCGTGGCGATGGTCGACCGCATCAACATCGGCTTTGCGGCACTGACGATGAACAAGGAACTGGGCATTGCCGGCCAGCAGTTTGGAATCGCCGCGGGAATTTTCTTCATCGGATACTTCCTTTTTGAAGTGCCCAGCAATTTGATTCTGCACAGGATCGGGGCGCGCGTCTGGATTGCGCGGATACTCCTGAGTTGGGGCCTCGTGGCCGCGCTGACAGGCCTCGTGCAAAGCGTGGGTCAGTTGTATGTCGCACGATTTCTGCTGGGCCTGGCGGAGGCCGGTTATTTCCCCGGGATCGTCTTATACCTGACGTACTGGTTTCGCCAGCGCGAGCAGGCGCGGACGCTCGCGCTGTTCCTGACTGGTTATGCAGTCACCAGCATTGTGGGAGCGCCGATCTCCGGCTTCATTTTGGATCACGTGCACTGGTTGAGCTTGGGAAGCTGGCGCTGGCTCCTGATTTTGGAAGGGATTCCCGCCATCGTTTTAGGAATCTTCACGCACTTCGTCCTGCCGAACCGTCCCAGCGAAGCGAAATTTTTGACCAATGAGGAGAAGGAGTGGCTGCAAGGGGAATTAGAGCAAGAAAAGCGGCTGAAATTGCGGCAGCGGCGGCACTCCGCGATGGAGGGTTTGACCAACGGACGAGTGTGGCATCTGGTGTCCATCTATTTCGGAATGATGATCGGGGCGTACACCATGAGCTTCTTCATGCCGAAACTGGTGCAGTCATTGTCGAGCCAATATTCCAATAGCCTGATCGGCTACCTGGTGATGATTCCTTATCTGGTGGCGCTTGCCGGGATGATCCTGGTGGGCCGCAGTTCAGACCGCCGGATGGAGCGGCGGTATCACGCGGCAATTTCGTTGCTCGTGGGGGGAACGGGGTTTTTGTCGTTGACGGCGATTCATGCTCCTTTTATGACGATCGTCCTGCTTTCGCTGCTCATGATTGGTTATTGCAGTTCTCTGGGTCCTTTCTGGGCGATGCCCAGCGAATTCCTGACGGGATTTTCGGCGGCCAGCGGAATCGCAGTCATCAATTCGGTGGGAAACCTCGGTGGATTTTTCGGGCCGTCGGTGGTGGGGTTTATCAGCCAAAAGACGGGCAGTTTGTATGGCGGGCTGGGGTTTGCGGGAGTGTCCATGCTGCTGGCCGCAATGCTTGTGTTGTTAGTGCCAAAAACCGCTGGCGTGCCAGCGGCTACAGAAGCGCAAATCCATGCCTAGGCGGAGTTGCAACCGAGCGCGGCCTTTTTGCGTGGAGAAACCATTGCCTCGAGGTGGCCAGTACGCGACTCTGTGTTACGCAAACATCGCTAACTGTCTGTCTGAAGGGACACCTGAGAACGCGGCGAGCGTGAAATCTATAACGCTCCATCCTTGCTGAAGAAGTTCCCGACCGCGGGCGTCCCGTCAAGAAAGAGGGAACGCGTGAATTGGTGTTATCCTCTCTGCCGTATATCACCGTCTACCAAGTCCGTGGCGAGGTGCTCTATGTGGTGCGTATCCTGCGTAGCGCGCAGGATTGGCCATTTTTGGAAGTCCTAATAGAAGCTGGCGCGTCTAAGGGCTGGGAGGAATCCTCGAATGATGAAACGCATGGCGATTTTTGTGCTTTTGCTGTTGGCAATTCCCGCGCTTGCGCAGGACAAGAAACCAACAACGCTGCGTGAGGTTTTGCTGGCGGAACTGAAGTCCACACACGGAGCGGAAGAATGGTTCGTGCCAGCGAACATTGCGGTGAAGGGCTTGACGGCAGAACAGGCGAGCTGGACTGACGGCAAAGGAAATCATTCGGTGGGTCAATTGGCGTACCATTTGGTGTTCTGGAATCGCCGGAATCTTCAGGTGCTCAAAGGCGAGCAGCCCGAGAAATTCAGCGGCAACAACGACGAGACCTTCGACAAGTTCGACAGCAAAGCCTGGAACGAAACCGTGCGGCAGCTCGATAGCGTTATGAACGAACTGGAAAAATGGGTGGAAACCGCCGACGAAGCGAAATTGAAGGAGAACGCCCAAGTGTTCACGCACATCAGCACGCACAACGCCTACCACATCGGGCAGATCATTTACGTTCGCAAAGAGCAAGGCTCATGGGATCCCAGGAACGGCGTTCGGTAGGCGGCAGCGTGGTTCCTCGAAGCTGAGGCTTCACTGACAAACTAGAGCATCCGCTTACTCCCTCCAGAATGAGATTGAACTACAATGGCAGTCCGCTAGATTCCTCTTGAGCGGATGGACACGGCCAATGCGCGTGAACCGTCGGGAATTGCTGTATGGGATGGCCGCTGCCTGTGTCGGACCTGCAGTACCAACACTGTCTATTGCCCTGGAAAAACAGGCTGGCTTGCGCAATGATGCCGTGCGGCTGCGGCGAAGGCTTGAGGAGCTCAGTGCCTACGGGCGGCCTGCCGGCGGAACGTTCGCGGATGGCGTGAGCCGGGTCGCTTATTCGGACGCGGACGTGGCGGGCCGAAATTACGCCATGAATGCCATGCGTGAAGCTGAGCTGAAGCCGCGCATCGATCCTGCAGGAAATATTTTTGGGCCACGAGCAGGCGCCGATGCATCTTTGCCGCGTATTCTGTTTGGATCACACATCGATTCGGTGCCGAACGGCGGCAACTTCGACGGAGACGTGGGCTCGATGTCTGCCATCGAAGTAATGCAGACTCTGGAAGAGCATCACGTCACGACGAAGCATCCGCTGGAGATGGTCATCTGGTCGAACGAGGAAAACTTGGTGGGCAGTCCTTTAGCGGCCGGCGGGCTGGACGGGAGCGTCCTCAGTCGCGTATACAACGGCATCCGCATGGAAGACGGCCTGCGCAAGATTGGAGGCGATCCTGCGCGGTTGGCGGAGGCGCGCATTGCTCCGCATTCGTTTTGTTGCTATCTGGAATTGCACATCGAGCAAGGCGGAACGCTCGACCAAGCGAAAATTCCTATCGGGGTGGTGGAAGGCGTCGTCAGCATCGACGAATACCAGGTGGAAATCCACGGATTTGCGAATCACGCCGGCACGACGCCCATGCGCGAGCGGCGAAACGCACTGCTTGCGGCGGCCAAGTTAATTGCAGCGGTGCAAGACGTGGTGACGCGCGAGCCCGGTCGGCAAGTTGGGACGGTAGGGCAACTGCAGGTTTTTCCCAATGCTCACAACGTGGTGCCGGGCCTGGTGAAGCATTCCATTGAGCTGCGAGACCTTTCTGCGGAGAAGGTCGCGCGGATGGGGGACGAGATTCAGCGGCGAGCACAGGAAATTGCTCAAGAGACAGGGACCGAGATCCAAATTACAAAAGTCGATCACCATCCGGCGGCCATGGCTGACCCGGAGATTCAAAAAACAATCGAAGAGGCTGCGGCGGGCCTAGGGCTGAAAACAATGCGTCTGCCAAGCGGCGCCGGGCACGATGCGCAATGGATGGCGCGGCTGGCGCCGATGGGAATGATTTTTATTCCGAGTATCGGTGGCATTAGCCATTCGCCGAAAGAGCTCACCGCGTGGCGGGATTGCGCCAACGGAGCCAATGTGTTGTTGCAAACGATTCTCTCTCTTGATCGCCGCTGAGGTTCGGCAGGTTGGTCGTCCAGCCAAAGCCTTCCCTTAATGCATACCACAACGCGGTCTGCGATGAGTTTTGTGAGCTCCGCATGCGGGGTATATAGTTACTAAGGGCAGTTCACACGCCACGTGTGCGCCGCCCGGCATCTTTCTCCGAACCGACGTGCGATGGGCGCCAGAGGGGAGCCCGATCCGTGTTCGTTCGGCACCAGTTCGGCAGTTTTTCAGAAACCACAAAGGCAATTCGAACGAATGGCCGGAGACGTCAACAAGCATTTGGATCGCGCCAAGCGCTTCCTAGAGAAGAATCGTGTCGAGGACGCGATCCAGGCATATCTCGCCGTGCTGGAGGAAGCGCCGCAGCACCAGGAAGCGACGCAGGCGCTCGGCGATCTGTACGCGCGCATCGATCAGGCTGACCGCGCGGCCGTGTACTACGGGATGTTGTTTGATTTACTGATTGACCCTAAGGAAGAGAGCAAAGCTCTAGCCATCTACAACCGTTTTCTCCGTTCCATTCCAGCACAACAAGCTCCCGAGCGCGTAGCCCGCTACGCCTTCTTGCTGCAGCGGCAGAATCGCGCGGACGAGGCGATCGAACAGTACAACAAGGCCGGAGAACTTTTCGTGGCGGCGAGTCGCGACGAGGATGCGCTGTTCTGCTGCGAGAGAATCGCGCAACTCGAACCGGACAACCTGGCGCGGCAAATCAAGCTGGCGGAAGGCGCCGAACGGCTGGGGAAAAATGCGCTGGCAGCGCGGGCGTTCCTGCGCGCGGGACAACTGGCGACGACGAAAGGTTCTTCGTCCGATGCCGCAAATCTACTTGGCCGCGCGCAAAAGCTGGCGCCACAAGAGCGGAGTGTGGCGCTGCTCTATGCGCAGGCGATTCTGCAAAGCGGAAATGCAGTGCGAGCGGTCTCGATTCTCGAGCCGTTTGCAGCCACGGAGAACGACGCGCCGTTTCTCATGACGTATTCCGAGGCGCTGATGGGGGCCGGGCAACTGGAGCGCGCAAGCGAAATGCTGCAGAAACTGCTGCGCGAAAAAAACGAAGGATTGACGCAACTCTTCGACCTAGCCGAACGCCACGCCGCCGCCGGACAGGACCAACGGGCCATCGGCATCCTCGAAATGCTGAAGCGGCGGATGTTCTCCGACAAACGGCAAAACGATTTCGCGACCATGATGGATGGGTTGGGCGCGAAATTCCCGCACTCGCAGGGCATCCTGGAATTCTGGGCCAATATCCACAATGAACTGAACCGCGAGTCGCAGTACTTCGAGGTGATGATCAAGCTGTTCGACGTGTATTTGACTTCGGGGAACGTGAAGAAAGCAGCGGAGTCACTGGAACGGCTTGTGGATATCGATCCGTACGATTTTCGGAATCAAGAGCGGCTGGAGATGCTGCGCGGGAGGGTAGAGGACTCGTATGTTAACCGCCTGTCGAGCCGGATGATGAAGGCGGGACAAGCCACGGGAGGGCATGCGCCGAGGTCAGGAACTTTGCCGGGGGCTTCGGGGCCGCTTGCCAACCCCGAAGGCGGCCGGCAGATGCAGGCGCTGGAAGACCTGATCGTGCAGACGGAAATTTTTTTGCAATATTCGCTGCAGAGCAAGGCGCTGGAACGCTTGCAAAAGATTGCGTCGATGTTCCCCGGCGAAGAAGCGCGCAACGCGCGGCTGTCAAGTTTGTATCAGACGGCGAATTGGTGGCCGCCGGGCGCGCAGAAACCCAAGGACGAAACTGCGGCAAAGAGCGGGCCGGCGGCTGCAACGCCACCGGCAGGCGAACCGCAAACGGGAGCGATTGCCAGCAAGACGGGAGTGTATTCGGCGGAGACGCTGCGCGACCTCTCGAAAATTTCGGAGATCAATCAGAAAATTTTCCGGCAGCAGACGCCGCGGGCGATGCTCAACACTGCGGTGAACGAAGTGGGAACATATCTGCACGCAACGCGAACGCTGGCGGTGGTCGGCGCTCCGGGAAGGCCGCCGGAAATGGCCGCGGAGTTTTGTGGGACTGGTGTGAAGGCAGCGCCAGGTGCGCAAGTGGTGCTGCTGCTGGCGCAGATGGAGAAAGCCAAGCCGGATGAGCTTGGCGGGTTGGTGGTGCAAGCGGCGGAAGGGTCGATTTTGCGCGACCTGGGAGTCGAGACCGCGCTGGGCGTGATGATCCTGGACAAAGAGACGCAAACGCCCGCGGGGATGCTGATCACCGGGCACGCCGAGCACCACAAGTGGAAGCCCAACGAAGTTTATTTTTTGCAGGCCATTGGCGACCAAATGCTGATGAGCGTGAGCCACACGCGGCTGCGGTCGCTGGTGCGGCGGATGGGAGTTTCGGATGAGCGTTCAGGGCTGCTGAGCCGCAGCTCCTACGTGAGTTGTTTACTGACAGAAGCGGACCGCGCAAAATCGCAGGGCACGCCGTTGTCGCTGGCGGTTCTGCAAATCGACCGCGGCGGCGAAATTTTGCGGCAGCAGGGCGAACCGCCGCTGGAACGTTTCCTCGAGCAATTGGCGCGGGCGTTGCAGCCCATAGTGCGGCAGAACGATGTTGCGGTGAAATACGCGGCGTGGTCATTGGCATTTATTTTGCCGGACACGACTTTGCAGGGGGCGCAAAACCTTGCGGATAAATTGCGGCGCGCCGCTTCTGGTTTGCGCCCGCCGTGGGATTCGACGCAAATCACGCTGAGCGCGGGGATCGTCGAGGCCGTTCCGAGACCGGATTACGAAAGCGAAGACATTGTGACGGACTTGATCAATCGCGCAGAATTTTCCATCGAAGAAGCCAGAAAGAAGGGCGGCGACAGCATTTTCGCGCTGGAAGCCCCAAAACTGTAAACGTAAGAAGCCGGATGAAATTCACTAGTGGACGGTTAGACCAACTTTCTTCACTAGCTGTAGCCCTCACGGATTTCATCTTTTTCACTTTCAACTGTAAACTGCTGACTGTCAGCTGCGACAATGCGAGGCAAGTATGTTTCCGACAGATGTAGTGATTGTGGCGGGAGCGCGGACGCCAATGGCGCGCTATATCGGCGCGTTTTCGGACGTGAGCGCGATTGATTTGGCGGCGCACGCTTCGAAAGAAGCGATTCGGCGCTCGGGTGTGGACCCGGGGGATTTCGATCACGTGATTTTTGGCAACGTGATGCAGACGAGCGGCGACGCGATTTATGGCGCGCGGCACGTGGGCCTGAAAGCTGGGCTGAAAATCGAAACGCCCGCAGTGACGGTGAACCGGCTGTGCGGCTCGGGGATTGAAGCGATCGCGCAGGCGGCGCAGCGGCTGCTGCTTGGTGAAGCGAACATGGTGTTGGCCGGCGGCATGGAGAACATGACGCAGGCGCCGTTTGTGATTCGCGGGCTGCGTCACGGTTTGAAGCTTGGCGGCGGCGCGTTGGAAGATTCGCTGATGGTGGGTCTGACGGACACCTATTGCGGCTCGCCGATGGCGCTGACGGCGGAGAAATTGGCCGAGCAGCACGGAATTACGCGCAAAGACGCCGACGCTTACGCGCTGCGCAGCCAGCAGGCGGCAGACGCGGCGTACAAAGCGTGCCGCATGAAAGAAGAGCTTGTTCCTGTGGAAGTGAAGCAGGGGAAGAAGACCATTGTTGTGAGTGCAGACGACCATCGGCGGCCGGACACGACCATGGAGACGCTGGAGAAATTGCCGCCGTCGTTCAAGAAAGACGGGATTGTGACGGCCGGAAATGCCAGCGGGATCGTGGATGGCGCTGCCGCCGTCGTGGTGACGCGCGAGAAAACTGCGAAAGAGCGCGGACTGAAGCCGGTAGGCCGCATCGTATCGTGGGCCGTGGCGGGAGTGGATCCCAGCGTCATGGGGATCGGGCCGGTGCCATCTTCGCAGAAGGCGCTCAAGCTCGCGGGTTTGACGCTCGACCAAATGGATCGAGTGGAAGTGAATGAGGCGTTTGCGGCGCAGTATCTGGCAGTAGAAAAAGTGCTGGGGTTGAAGCGCGACAAGACCAACGTGAATGGCGGGGCGATTGCGTTGGGGCACCCGCTTGGCGCGAGCGGCACGCGCCTCGTGATTACAATTCTGAACGAACTGCGGCGCAATGGCTTGCGCTATGGACTGGCGACGGCCTGCATCGGCGGCGGGCAGGGCATTGCAATGATTGTTGAAGCAATGAAGTAAAGGAAGCCAAAACAAAATTTCCAAGCATGTCCATGTCTATGCCGGATACGCACGATGGCTCGCGAAGTAACCGGCGCCCTTCACACCGCATATCAGTAGATTTCTGATAAACTTTCGGTTCCCGGACAATCGCGTTTGTCCGCGGTCTCAGCGAGGAAAAGCATGGCGATTCAAAAAGTAGGAGTCGTGGGGTGTGGGCTGATGGGTTCGGGCATCGCGCAAGTGTGTGCGGCGGCGGGATTCCCCACGGTGGTGCGCGAAGTGAGCGGGGAGTTGGTGGACAAGGGGCTCAAGGGCATCGAGAAAAACCTGAGCCGGCTGGTGGAAAAGGGGACGATTACGGAAGTCACGAAGGGCGAGATTCGAGGACGGCTGAAGGGTACGACCTCGATTGAAGATCTAATGAATTTCGACCTGATTATCGAAGCGATCGTCGAGCAATTGCCGGCAAAGCGCGAGCTGTTCGCGGCGCTGGATAAGATCTGTCCGCCTTCGACGATTTTTGCGAGCAATACGTCTTCGCTGACGATCACCGAAATCGCCACGGCAACAAAGCGTCCGCAACGCTTCGTAGGCCTGCATTTTTTCAATCCCGTGCCGGTGATGAAGCTGGTGGAAGTGGTGCGAACCATCGCCACGGATGATGCTGTGTACGAAGAGGTGGCTGCGTTCGGTGCGAAACTGGGCAAAACGGCGGTGCGCGCGAAGGACAGCACCGGATTCATCGTGAACCGCCTGCTGGTGCCGTATTTGCTCGATGCCATTCGCGCGCTGGAAGAGGGTGTGGGCTCGATCGAAGACATCGACAACTCGATGAAGCTGGGTTGCGGGCACCCGATGGGGCCGCTGACGCTGCTGGATTTTGTCGGGCTGGATACCACCTATTACATTTCGCAGATCATGTTTGATGAATTCAAGGAGAAACGCTTTGCCGCGCCGCCATTGCTGAAGCGCATGGTGCTGGCGGGGTGGAACGGGCGCAAGTCGGGACGCGGATTTTACGATTATGCGGATCCGCAGAAACCGAAAGCGATGAAGTGTTAGTGGCGGGATAAGAAAAAAATCGGAATTGACACAGAGAGCACACCGGCCGCAGAGAAGAGAAGCACGATGGCTTACGAAAATATTTTGTACGAAAAGAGGGAAGGAATTGCGTACATCACGTTGAACCGGCCGAAGGTGCTGAACGCGTTGAACCGCAGGACCGTCGAGGAATTGCACCACGCATTGCGCGACGCACGCGATGACGCCAGCGTGCGCGTGCTGATTCTGACGGGCGCGGGCGAGAAGTCGTTTGTGGCGGGGGCGGACATCAGCGAACTCGCACTGCAAACGCCGGTCAATGGCAAGGAATTTTCACTGTACGGACAAAGCGTGTTTCATTTGCTGGAGACCTTGGCCAAGCCTTCGATTTGCGCCATCAATGGATTTGCGCTGGGCGGTGGCTGTGAGTTGGCGCTTTCCTGCACGATTCGAATCGCCAGCAAAACCGCGAAGCTAGGCCAGCCGGAAGTGAAGCTAGGCATTCTGCCCGGCTATGGCGGAACGCAGCGATTGGTGCGACTGTGCGGCAAGGGCGTAGCCCACGAGCTTTGCCTCACCGGCGAAATGATCACCGCCGAAGAGGCGCAGCGCATCGGCTTGGTCAATCACGTTTATGAGCCTGCGGAACTTCTTCCCGCGGCGGAGGCCATGGCGAAAAAAATCATTGCCAACGCACCGCTCGCGGTGAAATACGCCATGGAAGCCGTCGAGCGCGGGGTAGAAATGCCGCAAGAGGAAGGGCTGTTCCTCGAGGCGACTCTTTTCGGGCTCGCTTGTTCGACCGAAGACATGCGCGAGGGAACAAAGGCGTTCTTGGAAAAGAGAGCGGCACAATTCAAGGGGCGGTAAAGGAAATAGATGAGGTAACGGAAGAAAAAGACAAGAGTCGCAGCGCGAGTCAGCAATGTCAGAAAAACTTCAGATCAGCAAGGTACAAGGCGAACTCAGCGCCGCCGGTTTTCGGTTCGGCATCGTCGTGAGCCGCTTCAACAGCTTCATCACGGAGCGCCTGCTTGCCGCCGCCGTCGATGCGCTGGAGCGCGCGGGCGCGCAGGGTAAAGAAGTGGACGTGGTACAGGTTCCCGGCTCGTTTGAATTGCCACTGACCGCAAAGAAGCTTGCGGCCACGGGGAGGTACGACGCGATGATCGCGATTGGATGCATTCTACGAGGCGAGACCGCACATTACGATTACGTGTGCTCCGAAACGGCGCGCGGCCTGCAACTGGCGCAGATGGATAGCGGGTTACCCATCATTTTTTGCGTGTTGACCTGCGACACGTTGGAGCAGGCCATCGATCGCGCGGGGCTAAAGGGTGGGAACAAAGGATTCGAGGCGGGCCTTGCGGCCGTCGAAATGGCGCAGCTTTCGCGCAAGCTGCGCGTGCCCGAGGCCAAGGCGGCTGTTCCCTGCGAAACGCGGCGGCGCAAGTAACGTGTCCCTTCGCACCAAAGCGCGCGAGTTTGCGATGCAGATGCTCTTTCAGTGGGACATGAGCCGTCAGGATCCTGTGAAGCTGGAAACGAAATTCTGGAAGAGCGCCAAAGCCGCGGACAAAACGCGCGAGTTTGCGAACCAACTTTTTGAAGGCGGTGCCAAAGAGGCAGCCGCGCTCGATGAAATTATCGGGAAACATTGCGAGAATTGGCGATTGGAACGGCTCGCGGCCATTGACCGCGCGATTCTGCGCTTGGCCATTCACGAAATGAGTTCGACTGACACGCCACCCAGAGTCGTGTTGAACGAAGCCGTCGAACTGGCGAAGAAGTTCTCCTCGGAAGAATCCGGGGCATTTGTAAACGGCGTACTGGACGCTGTTCATAAATCCTTGACAACAAAATAGTTAGACGATTCCCCGCCATTTCCTGCTATCCGTCAATAGCAACCTCGCGGCAGCACTGCGAAACTTTGATTCCTCGCATGTGTTTGATTTGGTGAGTATGGTGGTAACCCCAGGATCGATTTTATAAGGAGCGAAAAATGAAGGCAGAACTCTTCGTCCGTCGAGGTGTGCTCGCGATGGCGTTTGCCGGTTTGCTGGTTGCCGGGGCTTACGCCCAGGACTCGACCCCACAGCAGCAAGACAGTCAGAACGACAAGAAAGACATGCGGCAGGACAAAAAGGACTTGGCGAAAGATCGTGCGGATCGTAATGCGGATCAGCGCGACATCAACAAGGACAAGCGCGACTTGGCCAAGGACCGCGCCGACCGGAACGCAGACCAGCGCGACATCCATCGCGACAAGCGCCAACTTGCCCGCGATGATGCCAACTACGGAGCCAACAGCGCGCAAGCCAAAGCCGATCGCAAGGACCTGCGCGCCGACCGCGCGGATCGCCATGCCGACCAGCGCGACATCAATCATGACAAACGCGACCTAGCAAAGGACCGCAAAGACCGCAACAAGGATCAGAAAGACATCAACAAGGATAAGCGCGATCTGCACAAGGACCGCAAGGACCTGCGCAAAGACCGCAAGGGACACTAAACGAAGTTCTCAGCCTTCAGTGAAGAAAAGAAATGGCCGCTCGGATCCCGGGCGGTCTTCTCTTTTGTGGAATGTGATTCTCCTCAGATCCGAATCGTTCCTTCGAGCACTTTCACGGCAGCGCCGCTCACTCGGGGCACCAGTTTCTTGCCGGACTGCGTGACTTCGACTTCGATATGGCTCGGTCGGCCCATTTCCGCTCCTTGCAAGATGCTCAGCGTGTGGCCCGGCGCCAGTTTTCCATGACGCACGAGGTACGCGCCGAGCGAGCCTGCCGCTGAACCAGTGGCGGCGTCTTCATAAAGTTCCCAAGGAAGCATGCCGCGCGAACACACTTTGCCGTTACCGTTCAGCGCGAAGCAGTACGCCATCGTCGCGTTCTTGCCCTGTAGTTTTCCCAGCTCGATCATGTTCATGGCCATTTTGCCTAGCGCGGCGCGATTGCGGAGTGGCACCATTAGGTTGAAAATCCCTGTCGAAACAAATTCGGGCTCGAGTTTCGAGTCGAAATCTTTCGGTGAGAGCCCCAGCGCTGAGGCCAGTTTCTTCTTGTCGAACTTCGCGGGCTTGAAGAGCGCCTCTTTTTGCGTCATGGTGACGCGATACGGCCGGCCATCCTTGAAGCGAATTTCCACGGGCAGAACGCCCGCGCCGGTTTGCTGAAGAACATGCACGCCGCCTTCTTGTGCAGGAACGACGCCCAGTTCCGCGAGCAGGAACCATGTTCCGATCACCGGATGCCCCGCGAGCTTCAGCTCTTCCTTTGTCGTGAAAATGCGCAGGCGGGCGAGCGCTTCTTCATCCGTGGGCTTCTGCACGAAGACGGTTTCGGAAAGATTCATCTCGCGCGCAATGGCGAGCATCTCATCGTCCGAAAGCCCGTCGCCGTCGGTGAACACGGCGAGCGGATTGCCGGAAAAGCGCGTGGTAGTGAAGACATCGAGCGTGTAGTAGCGGTGTTCCATGGCCAAGATTCCCTGCGAGCAGCGAGCGTGGTCAGATGCGCTGGAGCTGGGCGACCGTCCTTTCGTTGACAAGGTTTCCGGTATTCAAAGTCGATTTTGGTTCGATCAGCACAACATGAACTTCTTCGTCGGCCGTGGGACAGTGCTCGACGCCGTGCGGCACGATGATGAACTCGCCTTCGCGCACCACTGCCTCTCGGTCGCGAAATTTCATTCGCAGCGTGCCTTTGACTACCAGAAACAATTCATCTTCGTTTTCATGGTGGTGCCAGACGAAATCGCCTTGGAATTTGACGGCTTTGAGACAACAGTCGTTCACTTCGCCGAGAATGCGCGGATTCCAGTGATCGGAGAATTGCGTGAATTTCTGCTTGAGATTGACCGTGTCCATGACCTCACCTCTGAGTTGATTAGAGACTGTGAACGGTTTCCGCGACGGAATCGAGGACGCGCCGCGTCGTTTCCGGCTTCCCGGTCTCGGAATAGATGCGCAGGACGTTTTCCGTGCCCGACGCGCGCACCATCACCCAGCCCGTTTCACCGAGATAAAGTTTGATGCCATCCAGATTCTCCCGTTGCACGACGGGAAAATCGAGAACTCGCCTCAGCTTGCCATCGGAAAAATGCGAGATGGCCTTTTCTTTTTGCCCCGGCTTGAGCTCGAGATCCACACGCCCGTAATGATATTCGCCGAACTCTGCGTGCAGCGCCGAAAGCAACTCACCGAGCGATTTGCCGTGCCAGGCCATCAATTCCGCAAGAAAGAGCGCGGAAACCGTCGCATCACGTTCAGGAAGATAGAGGCTTGTGCCGATGCCTCCGCTTTCCTCGCCGCCAATCAAAATGTTTTGCTCGAGCATCAATTCGCAGATGTATTTGAAGCCGATCGGGACTTCGTGAAGCTTGCGCGCGAATTTAGCGGCGAGTTTGTCGATGAGCTTGGTGACCGAAAAAGTTTTGGCAATGTCGCCTGGAAGGTTCCGCGTCCCTGCCAGATGCCAGACGAGCAGTGCAAGGATTTGATGCGGGGTCACGAATGCGCCGGTGCGGTCAATGGCGCCAATGCGGTCACCATCGCCGTCGGCGCAGAAGCCCGCATCATATTTGCCCGCGAGTGCGGCTTGTCGAAGCGCGGCAATATGCGGCTCGATCGGTTCGGGGTGCACACCGCCGAAACGCGGATCGCGCGTTCCGCGAGTTTCGTCGCAGGGAATGCTGTTTCGCCGAAAAAGCTCCGGCAGCAAGCCGGCAGCAGCGCCGTGCATGGGATCAAAGACGAATCGCAGTTTCGCGTTGCGCAGACGCTTCCAATCCACGAGTTTTTCGAGTGCATCGAGATACGGCCCGCGAGGCTCGAGGGAGTGAATCAAATCCTTGCCTGGCGGAAGCGGTGGCACGCCTTTCTGCAAAACAGCTTCGAGTTCGTTTTCGATTTGCGCGACGATCGAAGGAAGCGCGCTGCTGCCGTAGCTCGCCTTGTATTTGATTCCATTCCAGCGATATGGATTGTGGCTCGCAGTGATGACTATCCCACCAGCAGCCTTCTGGTGCCGCACCAAAAAAGAGATTGTAGGTGTGGGGCAAGGCTTGTCAGCTAGCCAGACGGGAGTCCCCGACGCGCTGATGACTTCGGCGACCGCGGCGGCGACGCGATCCGAAGCATAACGGTGGTCGTAGCCGACGATTACCCCCTTGCGCCCATCTTCGCCGCGAACCACGTAACGTGCAATCGCGTGCGCCACGATGCGTGCGTTCGCAAACGTGAAGTCATCCGCGATTACGCCCCGCCAGCCGTCGGTGCCAAATTTGATGGAGGTCATTTCTCGTCAGTATAAGCGAAGCAGCAGTGTTGCCAACAGCCGGATTGGCCTGCTCTACAGCAGCTCTTTTCGTTTTTGCTCTTCGAGGTGTTTCACAACTTTGGCGACGTCCTGGGCTCGGTCGCGGGGACAGATGAGCAACGCGTCGGGCGTTTCCACGACGACAAGGTCGCGAACACCGATGGCGGCAACGAATTTCGAGGGTGCCCACAAGAAATTGCCCTCGGCATCGAGCGTGTGCCCCTCGCCCGCGAGCACATTCTCGCCACTCTTCCTCGCCAGCAGTTCGTACACGGCCGCCCAGGAGCCGATATCACTCCAGCCAATTTCCGCTGGGATGACAAAAACACGGTGCGCACCTTCTGTGCGCGTGGCGGGTTCGAGTACCGCATAGTCTACGGAAATGTTTTCCAGCTTTTGATACATGGCGCGAAGCCGAGGCTCGTAGCTGCGCGTCCCGATGAAGCCGGCGAGTTCTTCGAGCGCGGCGTGCGTCTTCGGCAAGAAACTCTTCAGGTTTTCGAGGAATGTCGAAACGCGCCAGAAGAACATGCCTGCGTTCCAGTGGTATTTGCCGGAAGCGACGTATTCCACGGCAAACGGCAGCGCTGGCTTTTCCGTGAAACGCTTCACCGCAAACACTGGAAAACCTTTAGCGGAAATCGGCTCGCCCATGCGTTCGATGTAGCCGAAGCCGGTCTCCGGCCGCGCCGGAGGAATGCCAAGAACCACCATGCGCCCTGGCTCGCGAGCCACTTCGAGCGCAGCGGCGACGATTTCACGATATTTTTGCGGCTGCGCGATGTAATGATCCGCGGGGAGAACCGCAAGCAACGCATCGGCGCGGGAGGCGTGACGTGCATGAATGGCGCCAAGGCCAATGGCTACCGCGGTGTTCAAACCCTTCGGCTCGATCAGCACGTGTTTGCGGGCAACCGCCGGGACTTGCTTCCGAACGGCCGCGGCTTGCTCCCCGTTGGTCACTGTCCAGATGCGCTCGGCAGGAATCAGCGGGCGCAGCCGCGCCACGGTCTGCTCTAACATGGTTTCCTTGGCGACAATATTTAGCAGTTGCTTCGGCGTGCGCGTCCGGCTCCGCGGCCAGAACCGCGTCCCGCGCCCCCCGGCAAGAATCACCGCATGGGTAACCAAATTTTGGCTGGGCATGGAAGGTCTTCCTACGCAAAAACCGTCTTTTCAATTTCTCGCCACGAGTAATTTTCCTGCTTGAGACGATCCCGTAGTGTTTGCAGATCAGGAACATAGGTTCGTAACAGTTTTGTGGGTTCAGCGGGATTCACCGCGAATTTGTGTAGACTCGAGGGAATTAGCCAGCATTCGCCACATTCGTATCTTGCTGTATTGCCATTCCAGGAGAACTCACCCCTGCCGCTCAAGATGACGTACAGATCAAAATGCTCGGGACTGGATGTGACTTCCGCGTCCGTTGTCAGTTTCCAGCGCTCCGTCGCGAAGTATTTACAGGCTGCAAGCAACACCTTGTGTGACCAATGCGACGGCAAACCCAGCCGCGATACTTTACCGCCAATCGAACGGCCAAATTCAATTGTATCCAGGGCTTTTTCGATGTGCAGTTCCCTGGGCCGCCCCTGAGCATCCACGCGGCCATAATCGTAAACGCGATACGTCAGGTCGGAGTATTCCTGAATTTCGCAGAGCACCATACCTGGCCCAATCGTGTGGGGCGTGCCTGCTGGCACGAAAAATGTGTCGCCGGGTTGCACGCGCCAGTGAACAAACATTTCCTCGAGCTTTTGACTTTCGATGGCGTTCACAAACTTGTTTCGGTCGGTTTTGGGAACAAGTCCGATGAGTACATGCGCCTCAGTTTCGGCCGAGATTGCATGCCACATTTCCGTTTTGCCGCGGCCGCCGGCGGCTTGTTCGTGAGCGGCAGCATAAGCATCGTCCGGATGAACTTGGATGGAAAGCTTGTCATTTGGAAAGATGAACTTGACCAGGATGGGAAAGTCGCCTGGCATCTTGAAACGCGTGCCGCGCCACTCCGGCGGCATCTCTCGCCAGGCTTCGCCAAGCGTCTTCCCTGCAAAAGGACCCGTCGCAACTCGGCAATCGATGCCTGTGAGCCAGACCTCGCCAATGGGCTCCGGCAAATTCGTTTTTTCAGGAAAAAACGGCGCGAGCGAGCGCGTCCCCCAGATGCGCTCCACAAATTTTGGCTCGATGCGAAAGGGCTCGGGCTTCACAGTCGATCTAGGCGGCGGCTTCCGCGCGCGCGAAGAAGCGCTCGAGGCGGCGCAAGCCTTCCTCGATGCGCTCGATGGACGTTGCATAGGAAAGCCGCAAATACCCGGGCGCGCCGAACGCTTCGCCCGGGACGACGGCGACGTGCGCTTTATCCAGAAGCATCTTGGAAATTTCCGTACACGATTTCGCCAGCGCCTGCTTGCCTCCAACCTTGCTCAAATGCTCAGAAATGTTCGGGAAGGCATAAAACGCTCCGCCAGGCCATTCGCACGTGACTCCGGAAATCGCGCGCAGCCCTTCGACAATGCGTTTGCGGCGCTTCGCGTATTCCGCCAGCATCGCCGGCACGGTCTCCATCGTGCCGGTCATGGCTTCAAGCGCCGCATACTGCGCGACCGAAGTCGGGTTCGACGTGGACTGGCTCTGCAATTTGATCAACGCCTGAATCAGCGCTTCCGGCCCCAGCGTGTAGCCGATGCGCCAGCCGGTCATCGCAAACGTTTTCGACATCGAGCCGATGATGATGACTTTATCCTTCGCCCGCGGCGCGCTGGCGATCGAGTACGGCTTGTTGGGTTCATAAGTAAAGTGCGAGTAGCACTCGTCGCCCATCAGCCACACGTTGTGTTTCTTACAAACCGCGAGAATCCTCTCGTACTCTTCCGGCGGCACGACGCCTCCGGTTGGGTTGCACGGCGAGTTCACAATCAAGAGCTTTGTTCTTGGCGTGATGGCTTTTTCAATCACAGAGGCGCGCAAAGTGAAACCGTCTTCCGGATTCGTCCCGACGAACACCGGCGTTCCTCCTGCATATTTCACGATGTCCGGAAAACTGACCCAGTAGGGAGAGGCGATGATGACCTCGTCGCCGCGCTGAATGAGCACGCTGATGACGTTGAAAATCGAGTGCTTGCCGCCGACGCTGACTACACACTCCCACGGCTCGAACGACGAATGAAGTTCGCGCTTGTGCCACGCGCAAATCGCTTCGCGCAACGGCATAATCCCGCCAGCAGGCGTGTACTTCGATTTGTCTTCTTGAATCGCGCGGATCGCAGCTTTCTTGATGTGGTCCGGCGTAGGGAAGTCCGGCTCGCCAGGGCCGAAGTCGGCAATGTCCATGCCTTTGGCTTTCAGCTTTTCCGCTTCCGCAAGGACTGCCGCGGTTGGCGAGATTTGGATACGGTTGATGCGGTCGGTGAGTTGCACCTCTAGCTCCTTCCGGCGATGGGCAAGTATGCAGTCAACAGTTTACAGGCAGGGCCGAGCAGAGCAAACACCGAATTGGCCTGCTCCCCATATATTTTGTGCTGCGAAGCTGGTTTGAGACGGAGGCCTTCGCTATGAGACTTTGGCGCGCAGGCGCTGCTCGACGATGACCGGTACCAAGCCGTCCAGCGGCCCGCCGTGCTGAGCAATCTCTCGGACGAGCTTGGAACTCAGGTAGCTGTACGGTTCGCCGGGCAACATGAAGACGGTTTCCAAGCGCGGCTCGAGTTTCCGGTTCATCAGCGCCATTTGCAATTCGTATTCGTAATCGGAAACAGCGCGAATGCCGCGGAGAATGACACCGGCGCCGCGTTTGCGCGCATAGTCGATCAGCAGCCCATCGAACACGTCCACTTCCACGGCGGCCCATTTTTTCGTGACTTCTCGCAGCATCTCGACGCGCTCAGAAACGCTGAACAGCGGCTGTTTGTCGGTGTTGCGAAGCACGGCCACAATCAGGAGATCGAACATTTTTTCGCCGCGCTCGATCAGGTCGAGGTGGCCGTTGGTCACCGGGTCAAACGAGCCCGGATAAATGGCAATGGACGTCTTCATTTTCGCGGCTGGTGGAAACGCGGGGCTATTCTAACTCAAGGGGCGCGGAATGAGCGACTTGCAACCTTACGGCGCAACCATCCCGACCAACCTTCCGCGATTTTGCAAATCCTCTTCGCAGAAAGACGGAGATGTGACAGTATGCGTACGCTGGTGCTACATAGCAGTAACTTGCACTCTAATTTGGCGTGGAGGGGTCGACTCAGTCATGGTTCACAATTTCGTTGCAAGCTTCGGTTGGCGAGGGCTCCTCTTGTTGTTTCTACTTGCGCTTCTGATTCCGAAACCGACCGGCGCGCAGCAGCCCGCGTTGAATCTCATGCCCATGCCTGCCAGCGTGCAACCAGGCACCGGAAGCCTGCGCGCGGACTCTTCTTTCTCCGTTGCGCTGAGCGGTCACGCCGAGCCGCGGCTCGAACGCGGCGTGGAGCGATTTCTCCAGCAACTGGCGCGGCAAACGGCGATTCCGTTGAACCTCAAGCCCTCCAAGTCCGCGCAAGCCACGCTGGTCATTCACACCGACCACGCCAGCAAGGAAATCCAGGAAGTCGGCGAGGACGAATCCTACGCTCTTGAAGTGACTGCCGGGGGCGCAAAGCTCACCGCGCCGACGCCTCTCGGCACCCTGCACGGTTTGCAAACTTTTCTGCAACTCGTGGATGTGTCGACCAATGGTTTTGCCGCGCCCGCCGTGACAATTCAAGACAAACCGCGCTTCCCGTGGCGCGGGCTGATGATCGATTCCGCGCGACACTTCACTCCTCTGGACGTGATCCGTCGCAACCTGGATGGCATGGATGCCGTGAAGATGAATGTTTTTCACTGGCACCTCTCGGACAATCAGGGCTTCCGCGTCGAAAGCAAGAGATTTCCCAAGTTGCAAGAGCTGGGCTCCGACGGGCGGTATTACACGCAAGAAGAAATCCGCGACGTGATTGCTTATGCGCGGGATCGCGGCATCCGCGTAGTCCCGGAATTTGATATTCCCGGCCACAGCACTTCTTGGTTTGTCGCTCATCCGGAACTGGCAAGCGGCCCTGGTCCTTACGAAATCGAGCGGCGCTGGGGCGTCTTCGATCCCGCCATGGACCCCACGAAAGAGAGCACTTACAAGTTTCTCGACCAATTTATCGGCGAGATGGCGAGGCTCTTTCCCGACCAGTTTTTTCACGTGGGCGGCGACGAAGTGAACGGCAAGCAGTGGGACGCCAACAAGGAGATTCAAGAGTTCAAGCGCGCCCACAGCCTCAAAGACAATCAGGCGCTGCAGGCGTATTTCAACAGGCATCTCCAGCCAATCGTCCAAAAGCACGGCAAAAGCATGATTGGCTGGGACGAAATTCTCGATCCGACCCTGCCGAAGAACATCACCATTCAGTCCTGGCGCGGACCGGCTTCGCTGGCCGCTGCCGCGAAGCAGGGCTACCGCGGACTCCTTTCGAATGGCTATTACCTGGATCTCGGCTGGCCTGCGGCGCGGCATTACGCCATGGATCCGATGAGCGGCGACGCGGCCAACCTCTCCCTGGAGGAACAGCAGCGCATTCTCGGCGGCGAGTCCTGCATGTGGGCAGAATACGTCGACGCCGAAAACATCGACTCGCGGATCTGGCCGAGAAATGCCGCCATCGCGGAGCGCCTCTGGTCTCCCGCGGATGTTCGCGATCCCGCTTCCATGTACGCGCGGCTGGATTTCGTCGCCACGCGGCTGGAGTGGCTTGGCCTGACTCACCGAACGTCCTATTGGCAAATGCTTCGCCGCATTGCGGGCGCCGCGACGCCCGAGGAGTTTGCCGCGCTGCGCACGCTGACGGATGAACTGGAGCCTGTGAAGGACTACACGCGGGAACAAACCGCCCCGGCGGAGCCGACCAGCCTTACGCCCATGAATCGCGTTGTCGACGCCGTGCCCTTGGAGAGCGACGCTGGCCGTCGCTTCGGTGAACTCGTCGACAAATTCATTTCGACGTCCTGCCTCGATGGCGACACAGTGGCGCGGCTTCGCGCGCAGTTCACCGCCTGGCGCGACAATGATGCCAAGTTGCAGCCCCTCGCCGAGCGCTCCTTGCTGGTTTACGAAGTAGCAGGCAGGTCGCGGGACCTCTCTGCGCTCGGAACAATGGGGCTTGCCGCGCTCGACGCCATGTCCAAACGTCAGCCGGTGCCGGATTCATGGAAGGCGCAACAGCTCGCGAGGCTCAAACAATGGAAGGAACAGAAAGCGCAGTTGCTCCTTATTCCTGTGTCGGCAGTGCAAAAACTAGTCGAAGCCGCCGCAACTGGCGGAACTTGCGCGAACGGGAAGTGAAAATCGGAAAATAAAGAACGCGATGCAGCGGTTCAGTCCGCGGTGGACGGCTGGTTATGGCACACGCCGTCGCCCGAATCGTGAAACGTCTGACCTTCTACCGGAATGAATTCCCAGTGGTATGTTCCCGGAGCTAGCGTGAGTTTAAGCACGCCGTAAGTCTTCCAGTTGCGCACTTCGCTGTTCGGAGTCGGCACGCCGAGCGGGTCGTGATTCCTTCCGCCCGTCCCCGCAACGATTTCCCGGATGCCGTGTGCTGAGTCAGGGTTCCCTTGGGGATCCTGAGGAGCAAACCGCTCGTAGGAATGTTCATGGCCCGCAAGAATCAGGTCGGCATGTGCGGCGTACAGGTCTTCCCAGAAGGGCCGGAGCTGCGGATGCAAGGCATGCTTCTTGTACACGCCGCTGCTAAAGAGGGCGTGGTGGCCGTAAGCCAGAATGCACGCGTTCGGGTGCCTCGCGAGATCCTCTCGCAGCCAGGTTTCCTGCGGCGAGCCTTTGTCGCAGCCACCCATCGCTTTGATGTTGCAATTGGTGTTCAGCACCACGATGTGCCAATCCCCCAAATCATAACTGTAGTAGCCTTTTTCGGCCGGACCTGCCTGCGCGCCCCAATACTGGAAATAGCCGGTAGCGTTGTGCTCCCCGTATTCGTGATTCCCCGGGGCGGGCTTGGTGCGGTCCTTGAACGCCCCCCATGCAGCGTCGTAGCAATCTTTGAACTGCTCCGGGGTCCCTTTGTCGTAGGCCAAGTCGCCTGCCGCAAATACGGTTCCTGGAATCCCCTCGATTAACTTGGCGGTGGCCTCGGCGCTTTGCAGGTGCTTGCACGTGGCGATGTCACCGGCCCCAAGGAGGGTGAAGGTTTGGTCGGCACTGCCGTTTTGCGCGGTCTTGCGGCGTGCGAGCTCCTGCTGAGGGACTGGGACAGCAGGCCCAGACTGAGCATGAGCCGCTGCGGTCAGGCAGAGAATCAGAGTCGCAAGGAAACCGATGCGGGCGATTTGATGGATTTGCCAGAGCTTTGCGGCCAAACAAGTAAACATATTCTCCATCCGCCTTTCTTAGATTATCACCGAGCATTTGGAAATCTCCCTAAATCTTGCTTGCTAGGATTCATCGAGGGGAAACGATGGTTGACCGTATAGGTGTAGGAACTAAGACTGTTTTGGTCCTATTCTAAACTACAGTAAATAAGAGGCTTATCTGCAAAGTTAGACGGAATAGGAGGTTGACTTTTGTGAATGCACGAGTGTATTATATGTGCGACTAGAACGGTCGCATATGTGGGGGAAGCGAGGAAGTCTCAGGCTCGATGTTCAAGCTTTCCAAGAAAGCCGATTACGGGTTGATTGCCGTCAAGCACCTGGCACTGCATCGTGGCGACCACGCCTGCAGTGCAAGCGAAATCGCGGAAGAGTACGGTATCTCCGCAACGCTCATGGCCAAGGTGCTCCAGAAACTGGCTCACAAGTTCATTGTGGCGGCAAAGCACGGTTCGAGTGGGGGCTATCAACTGTCTAAGGAGCCCTCTCAAATCAGCGCTTTGGATGTGATTTCGGCGATTGATGGCCCGGTGCTGATTACGTCGTGCGTCACAAACCATGGCGATTGCGACGCGACCCAGCGATGTTCGGTGAAAGAGCCGTTACGCCGCGTGAACGAGAGCATCTTAAATGTGTTGAGCGCGGTGACGATTGCGCACATGAGCGAGGATCCGCAGGAGCCCGCGCTCGTGGCACTACGAACTTAGCCTGCCTGCTGCAGGCAGGAGAAGAGGGAACCATGGCCGTCAAATTGCCGATTTACATGGATAATCACGCCACCACGCCCGTCGACCCGCGTGTGGTGGAGGCAATGATGCCGTATTTCACCGGCAAGTTCGGGAATGCGGCAAGCCGCAACCACTCCTTCGGCTGGAGCGCCGAAGAAGCCGTGGAAAATGCGCGCCAGCAAGTGGCCTCGCTGATCAACGCCACGGGGAAGGAGATTATCTTCACCAGCGGCGCCACGGAATCCGACAACCTGATGATCAAAGGCATCGCGGAAATGTTCCGCGAGAAAGGCAACCACATCATTACCCAGTCGATCGAGCACAAAGCCGTGCTCGACACTTGCAAGAACCTGGAGAAGCATGGTTTTGAGGTTAGCTATCTGCCGGTGCAGCGTGACGGCCGCGTCAGCTTGGACGACTTGAAAGCAGCCATCAAGCCGACCACGATTTTGATCACCATCATGTACGCCAACAATGAAATTGGCGTGGTCAACCCCATCGCGGAAATCGGCAAGATTGCCAAGGAACACGGGATTTTCTTTGCAGTGGATGGCGTGCAGGCGGTGGGCAAAATTCCCGTTGACGTTCAGAAGGACAACATCGACCTGCTGGCCATCAGCGCACACAAGATTTATGGGCCGAAGGGCGTCGGCGCGCTATACGTGCGGCGCCGCAATCCGCGTGTGCAGCTCTCCGCCATCATCGACGGCGGCGGCCACGAGCGCGGCATGCGTTCCGGCACGCTGAACGTCCCCGGCATCGTGGGCTTGGGCAAGGCTTGCGAAATCGCACAAAAGGAGATGCCGGAGGAGAGCGTGCGACTCCGCGGCCTGCGCGACCGCCTGAAAGCCGGTCTGGAAGCCAAGCTGGACGAAGTTTATGTCAATGGTTCGATGGAACACCGCCTGCCCAACAATTTGAATATGAGCTTCGCCTATGTAGAAGGCGAGTCGCTGCTCATGGGCATCAATGACGTGGCGGTTTCTAGCGGTTCGGCTTGTACCTCGGCAACCCTGGAACCCAGCTACGTACTCAAAGCCCTAGGTGTAGGGGAGGATCTCGCCCACACCTCGATTCGATTCGGCCTTGGCCGTTTCAATACGCAGGAGGAAGTCGACTACGTCATCGACAAGATGGTCCAGGTCGTCACCAAGCTGCGCGAGCTTTCGCCGCTCTACGAAATGGCCAAAGAGGGAATCGATATCTCCAAAATGAAATGGCAAACCGCCTAGAAGGATTGTGAAAACAAACAATGGCAAATGAAGGAACAATTCGGATCCATCGCTCCATCGCAGGCACGGGCGCGGCTTTCCGCGTGAGCTTCGTGCCCTACGATGCCGAGGAGGAGAGTGGGGGGGAGCGCGCTTTCCGCGAACTGCAGCAGGTGCGCGCTTTCTTGAAGATGCTCGGGCTCGGAGCGGAGTACATTAAAGATGCTCTTCGCCAGCTGACCGCGGGCCGTTCGGCTTCCGTGCCGAACGTCACGCTTTCGGAAAAGGCCGTGAAAAGCGCGGGTTTCGTAAGTCTCGAAAATCTGGCCAGGAGCAACGGGTAACATTTAATGAAGTGCGAAATTCGTCCGAGTAGGGGCGCAGAGAGCATTCTAAAACTACACACAGCACCATACGCGGGATAGGAAGTTTCGTAGCAATCTAAGGAGACTGGGCAATGGCATACAGCGACAAAGTAGTGGATCACTACAACAACCCTCGGAACGTCGGCAGCCTCCCGAAAAATGATCCTAACGTCGGGACCGGCCTCGTCGGCGCGCCGGAATGCGGCGACGTGATGAAGCTGCAGATGAAGATCAATCCGGAGACGCAGGTCATTGAGGAAGCCAAGTTCAAGACCTTCGGCTGCGGGTCGGCCATCGCCAGCTCTTCGCTGGCCACGGAATGGGTGAAGGGCAAAACTGTCGATGAGGCGCTGGCTATCAAAAACACGGACATCGTGCGCGAGCTATCGCTTCCGCCGGTGAAGATCCACTGCTCCGTGCTCGCGGAAGACGCCATCAAGGCGGCCATCGGCGACTGGAAGAAGAAGAAAAGCATCGAAGTGCCGGCGGCTGAGAAGGCGTCGCACTAAGACTGGGGCTCCTGCACCTCCCGCCCTCCTCCCTTGTCAGAGCCCCCAGCGGACGTGTACGGGAGTGCGGCAGGGCGGAAGGAGCTAAGCGCTTTAGAATGAACACTTACGCAAAAATAGCGGAGGACGTGGCAAACGTTCCAGCCATCCACCTCACCGAGCGCGCCGCAAAACAGATTCGCAAGCTGCTCGAGAAGGAAGGCGTGTCGCCGGAAGTTGGCGGGCTGCGCGTCGGCGTGCAGGGCGGCGGCTGCTCCGGGTTGTCCTACGCGATGCGCCTGGACACCCAGCCGCGCGACCGTGACAAGATTTTCGAAGAGCACGGCGCCCGCATTTTTGTGGACCCAAAGAGTTTTCTGTACCTGAATGGCACGACGCTGGAGTACGAAGAGACGCTCATGCGCCAGGGATTTGTTTTCCAGAACCCCAACGCGGCGCGCAATTGCGGCTGCGGCAGCTCTTTTACGGCGTAAGGTAGCACAGGCATTCTTGCCTGTGTCTTCGCTTCACGAAGGTTCCCGTGGGGAGAGTTGCGCAGGCGAGTCAAACAAGTGGTTGGCAGCCGCTCTCGCCAGCCACTTTTTTTGTGCCTGCTGAGGAGTTCCTGAAAAAGTTATGAGCACGGTTCCCACATCCGTCCAAGCGCCGCTGGTTTGCTGGAATTGCCACGAGCGTACACTGGGCACGCACTTCTGCTCGAGCTGCGGCAAGCTGCTACAGTTGCCGCCCGGGATTGATTATTTCGCGTTGTTCGAGATGCCCCGCAACCTGTGGATTGAAATGGGGGCGCTGGAGCAGAAATTCCTGCAGCTCAGCTGGAAGCTGCATCCGGACAATTTTGTGAACGCGAGCGAGCAGGAGCGCGAACTTTCCCTGAAGCGCAGCTCGGAATTGAACGACGCGTACCGCACACTGCGCGATCCCATCGCGCGCGTCGAGTATTTGCTGGCGATCGAGGGCGAGCGCAAGGAGGGAGAAACGAAGCAGCAGGCGCCTCCCGAATTGCTCGAAGAAGTTTTTGAGTTGAACGAATCGCTCGATGAATTGCGGGAAGCGAAGGCCTCAGGAGAAGATCTCGCGGAATTGAAGTCGCGGCTCGAAGCCGCAGAGAAGAATTTTCAGGAAAAGCTTCACGATGTTGACGGCGAACTGCAAGCTACCGCGCGCGAATGGGATGCGGCGCTTACGGGTGATTCCCTCACGCGGAAGAAAATCATGGCGCGCTTAAACGATTTGCTGAACCGCCGGTCTTATATCCGGAATCTGGTCACCAATGTCGCCAAAGAGCTGGCGGAGGTTTGATCGCAGGCATGGGCAGGATTGTCGGAATCGATCTTGGGACGACGAACAGCCTCGTTGCGTATATTGACGCGCAGACTGGGCAGCCGAAGTGTATTCCGGGACCATACGGGTCGACGCTGTGCCCCTCCGTGGTAAGCATTGATGCGGATGGCAGCATCATCGTGGGCGAACCGGCGAAGCGGCGGCTTCTCACGCAGCCCGAGCGTACGATTTATTCCGTGAAGCGCTTAATGGGTCGTGGGCCTGGAGATGTTCAGGACGAACTAAAGCTTTTTCCATTCCGCATCGACCCTTCAAGCAAAAACGTCATTCGCGTGCGGCTCGGCCAAAAAGTATTTACACCCCCGGAAATTTCCGCGTTTGTTCTTCGCGAATTGAAAAATTGGGCGGAAGCGTTTTTTGGCGAAACGGTGGACCGCGCGGTCGTCACCGTGCCGGCGTATTTCAACGACGCGCAGCGTCAAGCCACCAAGGATGCCGGGAAAATTGCGGGCCTGGAAGTTTTGCGCCTGGTGAACGAGCCTACGGCCGCTGCGCTGGCGTATGGTTTGCATGAGAAGCAGCGTGGGCGCGTTGCCGTTTACGATCTCGGCGGCGGTACGTTCGACATTTCCGTCCTGAAGCTCATCTCCACGAGCGAAGGCGACATTTATCAAGTGCTTTCGACGAACGGCGATACTCACCTTGGCGGCGACGATATCGACAATCTCTTGCAGGCCTTCGTTCACGAACGGATCTTGCAGCACAACCAGATTGATTTTTCGCCGCACGGCGAACTGGCGCAAGAACTTCGCAAAGCGCTAATCAACGTGAAGCACCAATTGTCCGAAGCGGACACGGCGACGCTTAGGTTTTCGTTGCCGAATGGAAAAGTGTTCGCGCACGAATTTACGCGCGGCGCGTTCGAGGCGCTGGTCAAGCCTGTCGTCGATCGCACCATGGGCCCGGTGAAGCAGGCCTTGTCGGACGCGCAACTCAAGCCCAGCGACATGGACGAAGTCGTGCTGGTCGGCGGCGCGACGCGCACGCCGCTGATTCGCCACACGGTGCAAGAGTATTTCGACCGCAAGCCACACAGGGAGTTGAATCCGGATGAAGTGGTGGCGCTAGGCGCGGCGGTGCAGGCGAACATTCTGGATCGCGGTGTGAAGAACATGCTGCTGCTCGACGTGACGCCGCTTTCGCTGGGAATTGAAACGTATGGCGGCGCCGTGGCGAAAGTGATTCCGCGCAATTCGACCATTCCGGCGAGCGCTCAAGAGCTTTACACGACGGGTGTGGACAATCAGACGGGCATCGAAATCCACGTGCTGCAGGGCGAACGCGAATTGGCTAAGGATTGCCGTTCGCTTGCGCGGTTTACGCTCAAAGTGCCGCCGGCTCCGGCAGGATTGCCGCGCATCGAAGTGAAATTCCTCATCGACGCGAACGGCATTCTGCAGGTCGGGGCAAAAGATTTGCGCACGGGCGAGCAGCATTTCATCGAAGTGCAGCCAAGCTACGGCATCAGCGATACCGAGATCGAACGCATGCTCGAAGAGTCCATCGAGTACGCCGAGCAGGATTTCGCCGAGCGCCAGCTCATTGAAGCACGTACGGAAGCGGAATCCATTTTGACGGCGACCGCCAAGGCGCTGACGAATCCACAAGCTGCAAGCTTGAGCGCAGAAGAGCGGTCAAGGATTGATGCAAGCGTGGCTGCACTCAAGGAATCTGTGGCCGGCAGCGACTACAAGTTGATCCGCAAGCGCATCGATGAACTGAATCAGGCGACAGAGCACTTGGCGGAATTGTTGATGAGCTGCGCGGTTTCCACAGCGCTCGAAGGTCGCAAGCTGGCCGAGGTCTGAAGTTTCCTTGTAGGGCGCAGCATGGTGCGCCCATCTTGGCGCGATGCGCGCCCTTTGCGTTTAGGCGAGGGACATGCTGGTCGGTCATTTCGGCCGAGGCGAGAAATCTCTCTTCGATTTTGCGGGCATGAGGAAGGTCGGGAGATAAGTTATGGGCGGAACAAATCCATACATAGAAGAAGTCAAGTACAAACCGGCCACGAAGAAATATAAAGTGACGTTTCTTCCCGGCGGCAAAACCGTCGAAATCGATCCGGAAAAAATTCCCTATGGCCACAATGGGCTGCCGGGTAGCATTCTGGACATTTCCGAGGGCTTCAAAATCGGGCTGGACCATGCCTGCGGTGGAGTCTGTGCCTGCTCGACCTGCCATGTGATCGTTCAGCAGGGCCTCGAATCGTGCAACGAAGCCACCGACGCGGAGCTCGACGAGCTCGACGAAGCGCCGGGCATCACGCCAAAGTCGCGCCTTGGCTGCCAGACCGTGCCCGATGGCACGACGGACATTGTTGTGGAGATTCCCGACTGGAACAAGAACTACGCCAAGGAAGCGGATCACTGAACACGAAGCGAGGACGAGAGATGCCGCCGACGTTTACGTGGGATAATTTTGAAGACATTGCCATCGCACTGGCCGACAAATATCCGGACACCGATCCGCTTACCGTCCGCTTTACCGACATGCATAAATGGATCACCGAGCTTCCGGGCTTTACCGGCGACCCCGCGGCGTCTAACGAATCGAAGCTCGAAGCCATCCAAGTGGCCTGGCACGAGGAATATCAAGACCGCCAAAGCTGATATTTAGAAAATCGAAATACGAAACTCGCAATCCGCAGGAATATCTGGCAGACACGTGCGAAGCTTTTCCACTAGCTAAAAGATCGTTTATAGTTTGCTTGTTCGTTCCAACGATTTCTCTTATTCTAGATAAGTTACACACCCTGCAAAAACGTGGCGCTATGGTGCAACGGTTAGCACGCGGCCCTTTCAAGGCCGAAATACGGGTTCGATTCCCGTTAGCGCTACCAAAACCCCAAAAAACCAATAAAAACGCATAGTTCTTCGTCACTGTTGCCCGCACTGTTGCCCAACTATAGCGACTGAGGGTGAAAATCGGCGCGCCTCAGTATTAAGCAGTCTGAGGAACGGTGACGTGGCCACGAGAATTGTGCTGTATCAGCGGCTCAACAAGCAGGGGGGATATGCCAGCATACCCGTCGAGTATTCCCGCAATGGCTCGCCCATTGCCAACAAGAACGCCACGAGGTTTTACTTGCGGGGCCGGTCAGGAGGCAAGCGATTCTGCATCCCGGCGGGAGAAAACGTGCTGGAAGCGGATGCTCAGCGCAAAGTGATGGAAGCCCGCCTCGCAACCGGTGTAGGATTCCCATGCCTACAGGGGTGGCTGCGGCACCAGCGGCACCGCTAACTGACCGTAAGGTGATTGCGACCGAGGCGGCGGCGTTCACCGAGCGTACCCGCAATAGCAAAAAGCACAAAACGTACATGAGCTACAAGGAAGCGGTCGAATTCTTCCTCGCGACCTGCAAGAAGAAATACCTCGACGAACTCACTCGCGATGACATGATTACTCTCAAGCAGGTTCTCAGGTCGAAATACGCCTCCGAAACCGTGTTTCCCATGTGGATGAAGGTGAACACGTTTTTGAACGACTGTCACATCAAAAAGTACGTCAATCCTGACACATGGATACAGCGCAAAGACCGCCCCGTGAACGTGTCGAGGCGCAATGCCAAAAACAAGAAGTATCCCGTCTACACCGAGGAAGAGTTTGCGTCGATGCTTGCCATCGCCGACAAAACCGAGTATGCGTTGCTCTATTTCCTCGTGGGAAGCGGTTTCCGCATCGGTGAGGCGACTGTCGCACAGTGGGGCGACATCGATTGGGATGCCAAGGTGGTCACCGTCCGCGAGAAGCCAAAATTCAGTTTCACCCCGAAAGACTACGAGCAGCGCACGATAGAATTAGCAGACATAGTCTTGGAGGTTCTAAAAGCGAATCGAGGCGATGCACCGGACCCTGCTTTGTTATTCCCCGCGCCAGAAGGCGGCATAAACCGTCACCTTGAAGACCGCGTAATCGTCCCCCTCATTCAGCGTGCAAACGCACAAGGCTTCAAGGTGAAACGGCCGAAGAAGCCAGCGCATGCCCTTCGCGTGCTTTTTGCCTGCCGTCTCTCCCGAGCAGGTGAGGATATTGAGCAAATTCGAGTAGACCTCGGGCACAGCGACATCACGACGACGCAAATTTATTTACGTGCTGCGGAAAGGGGTTCCGACTCGCAGCGCGAACGCCGCAATCAAGCGATGAACTTCCGCCCGGCGACAAAGCTCCGCATTGTCTCGTAAGGGGCCAGAGTGCAGATCGAATCCTCCATTCCCTTTCGGCAGTGGGAATTAGCTCTCCAATTTGACAATGTATGTTTCCAAGGCGGTCCGCCGCACTCGGAGCGACAAAAGCGTCCGGTGTAGGCTGTTTGAGGCATTCGCGGTTGCGGGAACGATGCTTGGTTCCAGTCGGGACCCCGGCGCAAAACGACCCTGTCACCGCAAACTGCGCGATGTGCGGATTTGGATGGCAGACGCCATGTTACTACACAGTTGAAAAAATGGTTCGCAGGGACACGCGAACCCCCGCACCTTCAACTCGCAACACCGCGAGGGCGATTAATGGTATTGACGGCATGGTGCGGCCAGACTCCACAACCGTGATAGCATTGATTATCTGGCGTGGTGTCTCTTAACCCTTCCAGCCGAAGTAGTTGGAGAAATTCCTATGGGGAAGACTTACAGGGGAAAGCTTTGCGTTTATTGTGGGAAGAGACCGTCGGTCACGGGCGACCACGTTCTTTGCCGTGGATTCTATCTCGAAAAGCACCGGGGAGACCTCCCACAAGCGCCGACATGCGACGAATGCAACCGAGTCAAATCGTATCTGGAGCATTATTTGACAACCGTCCTTCCGTTTGGCGGGCAGCATCGCGATTCACGGGAGACGCTGGTCACACTTGTTCCAAAGCGCCTAGAAAAGAATGCAAAGCTCCATCGTGAGCTTCAGATCGGATATGTGGGCGACAAGATTCCACTGCGAGAAGGTCAAATCGAACCGCTCTTCGCATTCATCGCAAAGGGACTTCTTTGGCATCACTGGGGAATCACTCTGACTGAGGACGATTGCGCTGCCGCGATTGTTGTCAGAAACGAAGGCGCTGGCTTCTTAAATCATATCTTTACGAAAATGTCGGCCCGTGATCGTGTGACCCAAAATTTTGGTGATGGCACGCTAATCTACGAAGGCATTCAGGCCAAGGATTATGCTCAGTTCACGCTGTGGAGGTTCTTGGTCTACGGAGGACTCAATTTTGCTGAGACTTCACGTGAACCGAACGGAAAGCACTGCATCATTTTTGCAGTTACTGGTCCCCGTGCACCCTTGGATAATTTTTGGGCGAGAGTTTTCAAAGAAGAATTACCAGCAGCGTAAGGGGTGAACAAGCTGCGGCTTGGTAGCCGTTTGCTAACCCACAAAAAACCTCAGCGTTGCCGTCCAGCCAGCCCCCACGATGCCCGGCCAGCATGGCCCAAAAGTCGTAGTGACTTCCGCACCAGCATGCCGCACCGGAACTATGCCACGGAGGTCGCCCCGCCTGTAATCGCCCCTGTGCGCAGCGGCGGGGCGATTTCGCCTTTTGTTACCGCGTTTCTTCGGTGTGCTAAGAGCGGGTTCCCTGCACCTCTCTCCGGAAAGCGCCCGCCGTGGCAAAATGAAGCCCACCCATGAGTGCCGCAAGCCCTGAGCGCACGCCCTCGACCGAGCAGATTTCCGGGCTCATCGAGCGCGTCACCTTCCACAGCGACGAGAGCGGCTTCTGTGTCCTGCGCGTGAAAGTAAAAGGGCAGCCGGACGACGTGACCGTCGTGGGCTCCCTGCCGTCAGTGACCGCAGGGGAGTGGCTGACGGCCGAGGGCTGGTGGGTCAGGGACAAGGAACATGGGCTGCAATTCAAAGCCGCCACGCTGAAGACGGTGCCGCCGACGACCGCCGAGGGGATCGAGAGGTATCTCGGCAGCGGACTCGTCAAGGGCATCGGGCCGATCCTCGCCAAGAAGCTCGTGGGGCACTTCGGAGCCGACGTTCTTGTCGTCATCGAGAGCCGCCCGTCCGAACTGCAATCGGTAGGCGGGATCGGCCCCAAGCGCCGCGAGCGGATCGCGCAGGCATGGCAAGAGGCGAGACAAGTCCGCGAGATCATGCTGTTTTTGCACAGCCATGGCGTGAGCACCAGCCGGGCAGTGCGCATCTTCAAGACCTACGGGGAACAGGCGATTGAAAAGGTACGCAGCAATCCCTACGCGCTGGCGAAAGACATTTACGGAATTGGCTTCGCGACCGCTGACCAGATCGCGCAAAAGGTCGGGATTCCGAAGGACTCCATCAACCGCGCCAAGGCTGGCATCGACCACGCCTTGCTGGAGGCGACCTCGGACGGGCATTGTGCTTTGCCGCTCGGGAAATTGAAACTCGCCGCCGTGAAGCTGCTGGAGGTGCCGGAAGCAACGGTCGAGCAGGCGCTTTCGCAGATGCTCACAGGCGGCTCCCTGCTGCTGGAAGAGATCGAGGGCGAGCCGCTGGTCTTCCTGCCCCATCTCAGGAAAGCGGAAGAGGGCATTGCGCTAAGGATCAGGCGTCTGGCGGAAGGGCAGCCGCTCTATCCGCCAATCGACTTTGAGAAGGCAGTTGCGTGGTGCCAGAAGCGAACGGGCAAGACGCTTGCGCCCAGCCAGCGCGAGGCGCTGAAGACGGTTCTCGCCAAACGGGTGGTCGTGATTACGGGCGGGCCGGGCGTCGGCAAGACCACGCTCGTCAATTCCATCCTGATGATCCTACGTGCCAAAAACGTGAAATGCCTGCTCTGCGCACCCACAGGGCGGGCGGCGAAACGGCTAACCGAGACCACGGGCGTGGAGGCGAAGACGATCCATCGCTTGCTGGAGATCGACCCGGCGACCGGGCGTTTCAGCAGGAATGAGGCCCATCCGCTTTCCTGCGGCCTATTGGTCGTCGATGAAACATCCATGGTGGACGTGCCGCTCATGCATTCTCTATTGCGGGCGGTGCCGAACCACGCCGGGCTGATATTGGTCGGCGACGTAGACCAGCTTCCATCCGTTGGGCCGGGCACGGCGCTGCATGATTTGATCGAGAGCAGCGTCGTGCCTACCGTCCGGCTCACGGAAGTCTTCAGGCAGGCGGCGAATAGCCGCATCATCACCAGCGCCCACCGCATCCGCCGCGGACAGATGCCGGACGTACATGGCGCAGGGAGGGACTCGGATTTCCACTTCATCGAGCGGGACGAGCCAGAGAAAATCGCCGCCACGCTCGTCAAGCTGGTGAAGGAGCGAATTCCGCAACGCTTCGCATTCGATCCCATCCGCGATGTTCAGGTTCTTTGCCCCATGAACCGAGGATCGCTCGGAGTGCGCGAACTGAACACCGCGCTCCAGCAGGCGTTGAATCCAGTGCGGGCGGGAGAGGATGTGGTTGAGCGGTTCGGGTGGCGGTTCCAGATGCGCGATAAGGTGATACAGACCGAGAACGACTACGACAAGGATGTTTTCAACGGCGATGTCGGAACCATCGAGCGCATCGACAGCGCCGAGCATGAGGTCACGATCCGCTTCGACGAGCGCAGCGTGAAGTACGACTTCGGCGAACTGGACGAGGTTTCGCTTGCCTATGCGGTTACCATCCATAAATCCCAAGGGTCGGAGTTTCCGGCCGTGGTGATCCCGATCGCCACGCAGCACTACATGCTGCTGCAACGGAACCTGATCTATACGGGAATCACACGGGGCAAAAAGCTTGTCGTGCTGATCGGGCAGAAGAAGGCAATGGCCATCGCGGTGCATAATGACCGAACGCAGAGGCGGTATTCGGGGTTGCTGGCGAGTCTGCGAAGCGGCGGGCAGCAAGCGGCAGGACCATCTTCACCAAGCCCGAGCCCCTGAACGGGAAGGCGATGGTGAAGTCCAGCCAGCCCCCACGATGCCCCGCCAGCTTGGCCCAAAAGGTCGCAGCGACCTCCGCACCAGCCTGCCGCACTGGAACCATGCTGAGAGGTCGCCCCTGCCCCTAATCGCCATTGGGCATAGCCAAGGCTGTTTGAAGGGGTTCGATAACTGGGTAACCTCCAACAAGGCAGCGGTCCCAGATTCACGGGTTGCCGGACTCCGTATCGCATTCGTCAGCCGTACGGATGTCCTGTTTTAACCTGCGCTTCTTTGATGGTGTTGATCACCTCGCTCGAAAGCGGGATGACCCGTGTCTCGATTCCGAACTCCTTGGCTGCATGAGATGCCCACCCATTTCCGCTGACCACGCCCGCAGCCGTTCTATCAGCAAAGACGAGGTAGGATTCGATTTTCAAGTCTGGGCGAGACCTCCGAAGGACAGACGTTACGAGAGCTAGCTTGAGCATATCGCCGAGAACCTTGTTCCGCTGGGCCGATTTTGCCTTGCCAACGTGCGCCCACGCCTCGACAAGAGTCACTCGATTGTCGTCTCTGTGAAAGCCGTCCACTGTGACCTTCACGCCTCGACCAATCGGAATCGTTGCTTTGCCAAGCTCCCTTCCTAGCTGCCCCGAAAACTCGTTGATCATCAACTTCTCAGCAAGTTGCTGTACATCGGAGCAGCTTGACTTCCGTTTCATTTCCTCTCCCCTCTAGCTCCGGAACATAGCACGTCCCCCACCGGGCCGGATTCCGAACGGTGGCTCCTATGAAGCCATTCCACTCGAAATGAAAGCTTGCGAATTGGACGCCCGGTTTGCGGCAACGCCAGCGATTCCATTTTCCGTTGCGGTTGAGGTTCAAGAGTGGATCGGTGCAGGCAGGTTCTAGCCACCGCGCCGCCACGCCTGTACCCTGCTGTGCTGTATGTACACACCCGAGACGTTCATTCGATAGGTCAACATTTTTGCGCTTACGCCATAGTGGCGACATGCTGTCTCGTCGCTAATGTGGGTTGCTTTGATGTGCAGGAGCACCTCTCTCGGAAGGAGGAGGCAACCTGCAAGCCAGTTTGCCTCCTCCTCCTGCGCTTTATCGTAAGTCCGCAGAGAAAGGTCGGTGTTTGGGTCGATAAACACCACAGTTGGCTTGTGGCCGAGAAGTATGTGAGCGAGTTCGTGCATCAGATCACTATTCTGGCGAGCCGCCGAGTGCGACGGGTTATAGACGATAAGCGGTCGCCGCTTGCCGGGGATGGTGATTGCCGACCAGCAATCAGAGTGGTGCCCCAATAGCCTGCGACGGACGTCTTCAGCCAAATGCTTCAGATCGGCGGGTTGGATTACCGCAACCTGAAGCTCGCGTGCGAGCACGAATGGGGAAAGGGGTGCTGTGATGGCGAGCTTCTGGTGTTGGCGCGCGTTGAGCGCGGCTTCTTCGCACCACGACTTGAAGCCGCGCCGGAACATCTAGTCCATCTCAGCCGCGTGCTTTTGGGCGGCAAGAATTAACTTCGCAAGGTCTGCCGCTGCGCTCGGGGTTTGGTGGGCGTCGGTCTTCATGTGGACATACGCGGTCACGCCTGCGGTTGGCGTTGCATGTTTCGCTGAGGACTTCTTTCCAAGCTGCAAGAGTTCTGCCGGGTCAAGTTCAAGCTTGGCACATAGCTTTGAGAATGTTTCCAGATCGGGCAGCTTGCCATTTTCGATGCGCGACAGCGTTGCGGGGCTGATTCCGAGTTTCTTCGCGAACTCCCGGATCCCTTCTTCTCCGCGGCGCTCCATAAGAAGCTTTCCGAGTTTCAAGATGCTCATGTTTCTCCTTTGAGACAAATATTGACCGAAGAAACGGGAAGGAGTAGCATTGTTGCATGTCCGAGAAATTGTTGCGGGCACGAAACACAGCTACGATTATGGAGGATACCATGGGAGAAGTCCAACAGGTGCAGCCTTCCGGTAAAGAGGGGCATGGTCATGATGTGCCCGTGACCATCGACAATCGCACGGTCGAGATTCAATCTCGGGAATACTCAGTGGCGCAACTCAAGATTGCACTCGGCGTAGACCCGTCTCGGGAGCTTGAGCAAGTTGTTGACGGCAAGCTTGTGCCGCTCGACGACAACGCGAGAGTCCACATTCGCGGCGGCGAGTCATTCGTGAGCCACGTTCGGGGCGGCGGATCGTCCCATGGCAAGTGAAGGCGAACTGCGGGAGCTTGAGCAGCTTTGCAATGGAGCCAGAGAATTTACCGAATTTGACCGGAACTATATCTTGCTCCCGCAACTCCAATTACCGGACGGCTGCACGCCCGCGGTAGTGGACGCACTGCTCTGCTTGAGCGCCCGCGACAGCTATCCCACTCGGCTTTTCTATTCCCAGCAGATCGCGTGCAAAAACGCACTCAACTGGAATGCACAAAATGTGCCGATCCTCCAGCGAAATTGGTTTGCCTATTCATGGAACTACGTAGCCAGCGGACGCCCAATAGAAGTCTTGGCGCAGCATTTGAAGGCTCTCCGGTGAACATCCACTTCAAACTCTCCTCAGCAATGTTGAATCACGTCATTGGCGATCTGGTGCGGCCGCATCCGTTTGCGGCAGAACGAGCGGGCTTCATCGGTTGCAAAGTGAGTCGCAGCCGTGAAGGCATCCTGATCTTGGGACACACGTACATGACTCTTCAGGACAACTGGTACACAGATGATCAGCGATATGGATGTTTTTTCAACGCCGACGCAATGAGAGCCGCAATGCAGTTTGCGCTGACCAACGACGCCAGTATGTTTCACGTCCACATGCACGAGCACATGGGGTTGCCGTGGTTCAGTCGAATCGATCTCCGTGAGTCTAGCAAATTCGTGCCTGATTTTTGGAACGTACGACCGAACCTGCCGCATGGAACTCTTGTGGTAAGCAAAGACTCCGCAGCAGGACTTTGCTGGTATCCGAGCGAGAATAAGCCGAACAGAATCTCGCGCATTACGGCTGTGGGGTTCCCAATGAAGTTTCTCGAAAGGCTCACATGAACGGCCGATTCAGCCGCCAGAGCTTCCTTGGAGCAAACAGCGAATTCCTATTCCGATCCGTTCGGGCGGCCATCGTAGGACTTGGTGGTGGGGGCTCGCACATCGCTCAGCATTCGGCACACGTAGGTATCGGCCGTTTTGCCCTGTTCGACCCAGATACCACAGAGTTCCCTAACCTAAACCGTACCGTGGGTGCGACTTTCGAGGACGCCATCTCGAAGACCCCAAAGGTTATCGTTGCCGAGCGCATGATCAAGGGCATCAACCCCTATGCCGAGGTATGGCCGATGCAATTGGAGTGGCAAAAAGATTTCGAATCGCTGCGTGCATGCGATGTGGTGTTCGGTTGCCTAGACGGATTCAGCAGGCGTGCCCAGCTTGAGGAAAGCTGCCGGAGAGCGATGATCCCTCTAATCGACATCGGGATGGATGTGCACAAAGGAGAACCATACTCGATCTCCGGACAGGTGGTCGTGTCGATGCCGGAGAAACCGTGCTTCAAGTGCCTCGGGTTCATCCGTGACAAAGACCTAGACGACGAAGGCCGTCGCTACGGCGAAGCAGGTGGCAACCCGCAGGTCGTCTGGTCAAACGGTGTACTGGCATCGACGGCAGTTGGAATCTTCATTCAGTTGCTTGCCCCGTGGTGCCCAATCAGTCCGGGCAGTGCGTTCCTTGGGTATGATGGCGACAGATTCACCTTGGAGCACGATGCGAGATTCGCTGTCGGAGTGAACCACAATTGTGAGCACTTCGGCAGCATTGGGGATTTGGGTGATCCCTTCTGGAAGCCGTAGATAGCTAGGAAGGCTCCGCCAGCTTCGCCCAAAAAGGTTCGTAGTAGCCTCCACACCAGCATGCCCCACCGGAACGATGCTCCGAGGGTCGCCCTGCCTCCAATTGCCTCTCAGGGCGGTGGGCGATTTTGCCGTTTATTACGCATTTCTCGGGGTGTGCTGAGAACGGATTCGCTGCTCTCCTTCGGAAGACACCCGCCATGGCAAAATGAAGCACAACCATGAATGCGGCGGCCCCTGAGTGCAGGCCCTCGACCGAGAAGATTTCCGGGTTCCTCGAAGAGCGTCATCTTTCACAGCGGCGAGAGGGGTTTATGCACAGGAAACAGGGCGACCCACCGCATGCCGCCGAAAGGAAGAGCTAGAATAATGAAGCGTTCCAAACCCACGAAAGCCAACAAACCACCAATCAAGGCACTGACGATCCGCCAACCGTGGGCGGAATTGATCCTCCGTGGGCGCAAGCCTTTTGAGTTGCGAACTTGGAGGACGAAATACAGAGGACCGCTAGTCATTCACGCGGCGGCAAAAGTAGATGCATGGGATGCCCGGCACTTTGGGCTCAATCCCGAAAAGCTCATCACCAGTGCATTCGTCGGCTTCGTAATCCTGTCGGATGTACGACCGTACACCCGAGAAGATGCTAGGCTGCTCAAGAAGAGACGGGCGGGCTACGGCTGGTTCCCCCACAACCTGTCATGGGTTCTAAAGAAGCCGCGTCGGATGTCGCCCGTAAAAGCTAAGGGGCAACTTAGCCTGTTCGACGTTCCAAAGGGCGTGGAGCGCCGGATAAGAAGACTGCTCTAAGGTTCGGCCCATCCGGAACGAGACGGAGGCTCCCAACTGCGCGTCGCCCCATAGAACGTCACCTTCCCATCGACCACGTTCGCCACGTAGCGTCCCTCACTGAGGAACTGCATCACTTTCTTGCCAGATTGTGCCACTTGCGCCCAGCGGGATTTCGTCTGCGGGTTCTGCTCCAGCCCTCGAATCTCGTTCCCTTCGAACACAAAGTCCACCTGCCGCAGTCCGCGCTTGGGAGTGCGACGAACAGGAAAACGCTCCGTCCCGAGTTCGACGGATTTGGCGTTTTCCACGAGGGTCTGCCGCCAGACTTCAATGAGTGCCTGCTCGAAGGAAAGTTTCATCAATCAGCCGAGAGCCTTGCCAGTTCCGCGACCACCCGCTTGAGTTCTTTGACGATTCGCCAGTTCGGACATTTCATTTCATAAACCTTGAGGAGTTCGTCGAAATACCAAAGCTGTTCTTTGCGGCCTCTCTTGAACCGCTTCCAGACCTCCGCTCCGACTTCCCTGTAGTCCTCAAGGATTGCGCGGGCGTTGTACAGCTTGTCCGCCGCTGACACCAACAGAATTCCTTTCGACTCATCGGGTTCCTCGCGCAGCCGCTCAATGTACGAAGCCTTGCGCAATTCCCATCGCAGCTTTTTCTCGCTGTCCACTTCGAAGCTGTCCGTGCAGCCCTTCACGATATTGGCAACTTCTTCCCCAAACTTCGCCTCAATATCCCGTAGCCGGGGTAGGCCACCTTCGTCTTCCACCGCATCGTGCAACAGCGCCGCGATTACCATGTCTTCCGTCACGGCAAAGGGAATGTAGCCGCTTTCTCCCATCACCAGCGAAGCGACACCAAGCAGGTGGGCCATGTAGGGTACCTGCGTCCCTTTGCGCCAGCCAGTGTGAACCTGACATGCATAATCTATGGCTTGAATAAAACGGTGTGTAAGGGCGAATGCTCTGTTCTCTTCTTTGATGTCCATAAATTTCATTCTACCGACACACAGACCCGCCGACGCACGGCGACGGGCAGGGCTTTCACCCACAGCACGGCTTGCCCTTCATCGCTTCCCACCCCTCTCTCACAATCAACGGGAGCAGGAGCAACGCGGCGACCGGGTCTGCCCATCTCACTCCCCAAATCGCATTGAAGGCGAGACCGGCCAAAGCAATCAAAGCCAGACAGCCGCAGACCGCCGACTCGGCAGCATCAGCCCTCAACGCTGCGCTGGAGGTGGCCGCTGAAAGTTGCCGCTTTTGCTTTGCAAGCCAAGGCATGACCCCTGCGGCAAGGACGAGCACCACGATTCCGATGGGACTTGACCGGGCTTCGACGTGTCCTAGTGGCGTCAAAATGGAAGCGAGGGCAACGAATGCTGCGAGAGCAAAGAGCAAGCCGCCTGCGAGTCTAGCCGCTCGCTGTTCCGAGCGTTCTCCCGGCGAAGGCGAATAGAACCGCCAGAGCACAACTGCCGCAGAGAGAAGCTCGACCGCACTGTCGCCGCCGAATCCGAGCAGTGCTGGGCTGCGGGCTGCCCAAGCGGCTCCCAACGACACCCCCGCCTCTACGGTCATCCAGACGAGCGTAAGAACCTGAATCCGAATAACGCGCTGGACAATTTCAGGCGGGAGTGTTTTCGGCAGGGCAGACATTGGAGCATTATGCATCTGAGCTTGTCCTTAGCCAGCTAAGCGAGGTACTCGTCCCATTTTTCTTCTCGTGGAGGCCGTCCTGTTCCTGCACCTGCTTTGGTGTGTTTGTGTCGTGCTTGGCTGGACGGTCACGCGCCGCCGCCGCGTTCTGCGGACGCTGCACATTGCTTCGCTCATCTACGCGATCGTCATCGAGTTGATGCCTTGGCCGCCGTGTCCGCTCACCGTGGCTGAAACGTGGCTTGAAGCTCGCGCAGGCATCGAACCCGCACACGGACCATTTCTTGTGCGTGTCCTCGATGCGGTCGTGTATCCCGACCTGCCAGAGTGGGTCGTTGTTGGAGGCGCGGTGCTTGTATGCGTGGCGATCCTGTGGGTGTATCTTCGACGCTATATTCGGCGGGACGCGGGTGGACAGTGGTGACGGAAAACCAAATGCAAGCGAGGATTCATACCGACCGACTCATCCTTCGCCCATTTGAGCCATCCGATGCCGAGCGAGCATTTGAGTGGCTTGGCGACCCGGTCGTCATGCAGTTCACTCCCGCGGGGCCTGATAAGTCCATCGAGGAGACACGAGCAAGGCTCATTGGCTACCAGAACCATCAAAAGGCGCATGGCTTTAGCAAATGGCTAATTGTAGAGCGCGATTCTGGAGTTGCTATCGGAGATTCTGGGCTGCTCGTATTGCAGGACTACGGTTGGGTAGACCTTGGCTTCCGGTTCGCGCAGCCGTATTGGGGCAAGGGTCTCGCCACAGAAGTGGCGTCCGCTTGGGTTCGCACCGCCTTCGACGAGTTGGGGGTCAGCCGGTTGGGCGCATTTGTTCACCCTGAAAACGTGGCCTCGATTCACGTTCTTGAGAAGGTTGGGTTCCGCGCAGAGCGACACGAAATGGTCATGGGCATGGATTCAATCGTGTTCTCTCTCGATGTGAAGACTAGCAAAGGGTCTCACTAGAGAGGACTGTTGCCGAACCGGCGCAGAGCGTCGTCCCATTGCAAGGGGAGTTGGAAACCTTTGACCGTCCATCGCGCGAACTGAGTCTTGTCCATGTGTGAAGCGAGCACGGTCATGATGTTCTGATGCGGCGGGTGCTGGACGAAAGCCCGCAGCGCCTCTTCGTTCGCCCACGCAGAGAGCGTCCAGAATCGCGTCGACAGCGGACGAGCAAGTAGGGAATAACCGAGCAAGCCTTGCGCTGACGCCAATTGTTTCCCAATTGCGCTATATAGAAGAAGAACGGCGGCACTCGCCAATAGCTTTTCAGCGGCAGATAGGGGAGCAGCGCAACGAAGTCGCCGTTGGGGTCAGGAGAACCAAATGTTCGCCACGGAGTCGCGGGCATGATTCGGGGATTTCACCGCACACGGATTCCGTGGGTGAATTGCGTGCCCAGTGACGCCAGCGTGTGAAGCAAAACCTCGCCGAGGACATTCGACGAGGCTCTGCCGCCAAACGTCGATGAGTGCCTGCTCGAAGGAGAGTTTCATCGCAGCCGCCTGTTTCAAGCTGGATACCTGATGTGGGTTCTAGTTGCAGTGACCTTGCCTGGGGCCGGAATGCAAGTTCCTTGAGCAGTCATCGATGAATGCGCATATCAGCTGATTTCGCATCCATGGCTCTGTGGACCGCCGATTGGTTGCAGTCTGATAATGTCCGATGAAGGTGCACCTGTCGGTCTCTCGGACCTCAATTCGTAGGGTGTCGCCCTTGCCCAATCTGATGTCACCGCTCACACGATGCCCATTGACAATAAGGCGGTCGATAACCGTGATTTCGTCCTCTAATTCGGCCAGCACAAGCGCGGCGGCATCGTCCGGCACGATGACGACGTGTTCTTGCTCCTCACCCGGCGCTCTAGCGAACAGTTCGCCAAGGTATGACAACTCTCCGAGTGGAGTTTCAACGAAGAGGTGGGGGCAGCTCCCGCACTCCCAGTAGCGCGACAAAGTGTAAACATTCTTCAGATTCAACTCATGAACGTCGGATGCAACTAGTGTAGCGTCCTGCTTCATGCGAATGACGAGCGGCCACATCGCAGGGCCGATCACCGAGATCGTCGAGGCTGCCGCACTAAGGTCGCCGTGAGAGACACTCTGGCCTCGCCCGTTCGACAGGTCGGTAAACTCCGTCCACAAGGGTTCAAATCGGTCCGGCCATAGCGGACCGAGGAGCGCGGCAACAGGTATCACGGCTGATGCCCCCGGTGCGAGTGCAGCCTGTGGTAGGGGGCAAGTACTAGCGAGATGACGGTCACGTGCCTGCAATTGTCGGTACCCGAGACCAGTCCGTGCCTCCAACTCGCAGACCAGCGAGTCCAAGGCGACAGGAACTGCATCCATGTTAGTCACCGCAAGGTAGACAGCCCACAGGGGGCGCATTCGATAGACTTCCTGAAACCGCTCCTCGGTCCCACACTGCTGATTGTATGCGAGGGCACACGCAATATCTTCGGGCGCAACGCCCGCCTCCGTCAAAATACGACTGATAGCATCAATTGGCGCAATCCGTTTCAGCAGCTCATCCTTGGAAGGTTGACGCAAAACTTCGAAATAAGGGAGTTGGCTTGCGTTCGGTCGTTGTTTGGCATCTGGGTGTGTTTTCAGATATTCGTGAATGGTAGGGAAGTAATCGCCCCACTCTTGGTCATTGCGAGAATTTTTTGAATGTGCGATGACGACATCTCGCAGGAAGTCCGCAGGTGCGTTCCGCGCGAGATGAGGTTGAGCTACCGGGAATCGTTCCATATCACCGGACGAAATCTCACGAATGATATCGAAACTCTTGCAGACAAAATAGCGAGCATGCAAGACGGTTCTCGGCGCGACAGCAAGATGTCCGGCAGCGACGATGTCGTACCAAGCAACACGTTGGCGTCTCAGTTCGCTCGGGGAAAATTTCGTGCCCCGAGGATGTTTGGGGTTGTAATGGCCCGCGTCGCTGTGGCAATCGAAGCAGAGAACGATAGCATTATCAAAATCGTCTGAGCCACCGCAAGCCTCGGGAACAATATGGTGTACTTCGACTTTGATCCCTTTGTGTCTGTGGCAGACACTGCAATGTCTAGCCGATGCGACCAGTGCACGCTCTTTGACTCCCGTGGGGAAGCTCATCCGGGCCTCCGCGATAGCAAATACTTGTGGCTTTTGATGCAGGATAGCATCCCTCAACACCAGTGCAACTTGGTTCGCAGGCGAAAGATCGCTCGCAATCTGAAGCGTAGTCAGTCAACCCACTCACGTTGGCGAAGCGCCCCCAAACTGATGAACCTGACCTTCCGTCGCAGCTTCGTCTGAATCATCTCTCCCGTGAACCCAATCTTGCGCCGAATCCCCCGGCCGGTGACGCACGTAGAACTTGCCAAAGCCGTTTAACCCAGTACTGGCACTGTTGCCCAACTGTTGCCCAACACTTGACTACCAGCGACAGTTGGGGATACTGTGTGACCGTAACGCAGATGGGTAACCCTAGCGACTGCAACAAAAGCCCCGTTTTTATTGCTTTCCTTTGAGGTAGGTAGCCAATCCCGTTAGCGCTACCAAATTTCTGACCGTTACCTTTACATCTCGCGACTGTTGATGAGGCGGCGCATCCGGTTATAATTCGCCGCAGCCGTGTGCGTCCGCGGCACCAGCCTTCCTGAGGAGTGTCCTTGAGCTACGTCGAAAAACATCTTATCCCGGGTGAATCCGTGCAGTACGAGACCAAGCTGCATTGGATCGTCATGTTGGGGCATGCAGCCATCGGTGTTCTTCTAGCGGTGTTGGCAATTACAATCCCCATTGCCTGGGCTTCCCTCGGAGCAAAGGCGAAAGGCCACGCAGTTCCGGCGGCGGTTTATTGGCTTGGCTTGGTGCTTTTGCTTGCTGGCGGGGCATTATTTTTCGCCGGTATGTTAAAGCGCAACGCGACGGAGATGGCGGTAACCAGCAAACGAGTCATTGTGAAGACGGGCATCGCCGAGCGCCGCACCTTGGAGATTCTGTTGTCGAGAATCGAAAGCATCGCCGTAGACGAGCCTGCACTTGGAAGGTTGATGGGCTACGGAACGGTGATCGTGAAAGGCACGGGAGGAACACCCGAAGCTTTTGAAAAGATCTATCATCCGATGGAATTCCGCGAACAAGTACAGCGACAGATCGCAGGTGAACGCGAGATCGTTTGAACCGTCTCTGAGTGGGGATCAGGGCCCATCGTGCGCAAGAAATCCACAAACGGAGAGCGCTTAGTGACTACCCGGTTTATCGAAGCCTTGAGCTATGCAGCGCGTTTACATGCCCGGCAAATCCGCAAGCGAACCGAGCGCCCTTACGTCGGCCATCTTTTGAACGTCACTTCCATCGTCATTGAATATGGAGGCGACGAGGAGATGGCGATCGCCGCGCTGCTTCATGACGCCGTCGAGGATCAAGGCGGCCTGCCACGGCTGCGGGAGATTCGCCGAAAATTCGGAGCTCGTGTGGCGCGTATCGTCGACGGCTGCACGGATTCCTATACGGAACCCAAGCCTCCCTGGCTTGAGCGCAAGCGTGCTTACATTCAATGTGTCGCGAGTGAACCAGACGATGTCCGGCTGGTCTCCGCTGCGGACAAGCTTTCCAATGTTCGCGAGACCATCCACGACCTGCGCGTGCATGGCGATTCAGCCTTCGAGAAATTCCGAGGAAAGAAGGAAGGCACGCTCTGGTATTACCGCTCGCTCGTGGAAGTGTTCCGTAAAGCCGGAATGAGTCCGCTGATTGAAGAGCTCGACCGGGCGGTCAGCGAGCTCGAATCTCATGCAAGTTAGGCTTCCTTGCCGCATACGGCGAGTTTTGGGCACAATAAACACTAGCCTTACTGGCCATCCCTCCATGACTTCCGTGCAACAGCCCACGCCGACCGTGTTCACCATCGGCCACTCCAATCTGGAATTGGAGGAGTTCCTTTCTATGCTTGCGGGACACGGAATTCAGGCAGTATGCGATGTGCGCAGCCGGCCAGCTAGCTTTCGCTTTCCGCAATTCAATCAAGACTCCCTCGAAGTGAACCTACGGGATGCGGGTTTCAAGTATGAATTTCTCGGAGAATCTTTGGGGGGGTAGGCCAACAGACCCACGTGTCTACCAAGCGGACGGCGTAGTCGATTACGCTCTCCGGCGCAAGGCGCGCGATTTCGTTGCTGGTGTGGAGCGCGTCATTGAACTTTCGCGTCAGCAGAAGGTTGCTTTGATGTGCGCCGAAGAAGATCCCTTGCATTGTCACCGGTTTTTGATGATAGGTCCGGCGCTGCTCGAACGAGGCGTCACGCCAGTCCACATCCGGCGCGGAGGCGTTCTCGAATCGCAGCGCGAAGCGGAAGACCGCCTTTTGGCGCTCAACCACCTCACCGCGTTTACCAGCGGCTCGCTCTTCGTAAGCGAACGCAGTACCGCGCTCGAAGATGCGCTCCGCCGTCAGGCCCAGGAGTGCGCCTTCCGCGGGTCACCCGAACAGATGGAAGATTTCTGAAAGAGATGGAACGCATGCTCTGCACCACCGGCTTCACAGCCAAAACGGCAGAAGAGTTGTTCGGTCTTCTTAGAAACGCGGCCGTCAAGCAACGCGAGAGACAGAAATTTCAATCGATACGGCCAATTCCCGCTTCCGCTCATAGCTGGAATTACTTTCCTCATCAGCGAGGCGACATCCTGGAGTTTTCCCTGACGCCGTTTTCCGGTGCGTCCCCGCACGTTGAGGACCGAGTTTCTATGAGAGACTTTCGAAAGACCGCTGCGGTCGCTGAGCCGGAAGTAGCCAGCTATCTCGGCAAGGCGGAATGTTCAGACTCTCTGCGCGGCCTGTTTGAATGCGCGATTCACGAAAACCGGCAGGGAAGCGGCGTTTACGCCTATCCGACCGAGGCCAGGCGCTCGATCTGCGGTTGCCACACGAAGAATCTCCGGCTGGAGCTTTACGGGAATGAGCTGCGAGCCACGCTGGTGCTCTTTTCAGGTGAAGTCGCGCGGGACCTGCCCGTGGTTGACCGCGATTGGCTGGACTTTACGGATGCCGCGGAGAATCGCGGGGCGAATCGCGCCGCTCGCCTGGAGCGGTTCTTGAATTCTCAATTCCAATACAAGATCATGTCTTGTCCGCATTATTTTGTCCGGATCGGTCTCACCCGGCCGTATCGTGAAGCCTGCTGGCTCATGCTCGACACCCTCTTTCCCATACCAAAGGCCGATTGGCTCGAGGAGTTTTGATGGCGCTGCGCCAGACCCCTTCTCTGAAGGGAGAAGATCCCTTTCGTCGCATTATTGAGGCGTGTTTTCGCCGCGAGGTCGATTCCGCGACGCCGTTTCCCAACGAGACGGAGGATTTGATTGAGACGGGAATCCTGGATTCCATGGCCTGGGTCAGTTTTTTGCGAGCGGTCGAAACTGCAAGCGGCGTTTCCGACCTCGGGTCTGTGCTCAACGAGCAACCCGCGAGCATAGCGTCGGTGCTGGCGGCGCTGCGAGAATCGAGCAAAAAGCCTTTGGCTTCGGATCATTCTCAGAGGGGAATTTGCCGACCTGCCGGCACACTCTCCGTGTTGATCACAGCTTCATGCTCGGCGCAGGGCTCGTGCGTCGTGCCGTCCGAGGAAGTGGACCGTGCGTTTGGTATGCCCATTGGCAAGCTGCGCAAGCGCGCGGGCATCGAGTCGCTCGCGTACGCGACAAAGCGCGAGAACGAATTGACGCTGGGCGCGAAAACCGCGGAGGAGGTGCTTCGAGACGCATCGTACGGAGCGCAGGAACTCGATTGGATTATCGCCACCAGCGAAACGCATCACGATTATCCTGCACTATCGGCGCAATTGCACTCCAGGCTGCTGGCGCGAGAGAACTGCGGCGCGCTGGATGTTGGCGGGGGCTGCCTTGGATTGCTCAACGCGCTTGCAGTGGCGCAATCGCTGATTGCTTCGGGCGTGGCACGGACCATTGCGGTGGTCACTGCGGACGTGCACAGCCGGACACTCACACCCGACTGCGTCGCGGGCGAATTCGGCGGTTTGTTTGGCGATGGAGCGAGCGCTTTCTTGTTGCGCCGCGAAGAAGATGCGCGCGGCGGCTTCGGCTACCGGCTTGGGGAATTTCTCTTTGGGTGCGCGGGACAATATGCTGCTGCGATCCGCGTCGCCGGAAAGAAAGGCGGTGGCCTCGACGTGAAGTTCGAGGGCGAGGCGCTTTCGCGGGCGGCGATTACCCGCATGGAAATGGTGATCAGCGCCGTGGAAATGCGCAGTGGAATTCCCCGCGCTTCGGTGGGTGGGTTCGCCACGCACCAACCAAATCCCCGGCTCCTTACACTTTTGGCGAAACAATGCGGCGTTTCGCCGGACGCTTTTCCTCCCATCTGCCGGACATCTGGCAATCTGGGCTCTTCCATGTGCGGCGCCGCGCTTCATACCGCGTTGCAAAACGCAGCAAGAGCGGAAGCCAGGCAACGCAAGCCGATTTTCCTGACGTCACTTGGCCCTGGCCTCCTTTTTGGAGGGAGTTGGCTAACGCCTGCGTGAGAGAAAGAATCTCTCTTCCCCGAGTTCTGTACGAGACCGCGATGGAGAACCGGCTCTCGAGAGAAAAGAACCGACCTAAAGGTCGGCAACTAAAAAGAAGGCGGCTCACGGCCCGGGCCGAGTCCTTGTTTGTTAAGCCGACATCGACGACCGGAACGAAGCAAGCTTGTAGTGGCGGCCATCCCGCATCGCTCATTGGCGTTGCGGCAAAGCGAGACCGTGGCATTATTGAATTGCGCAGGGTTCGCCGCGCCGCTGAGCGGTTCTGCATAAACCGTGTAGCTGCTTCCTGCAGGCAATCCGGTAATTTAGTACGTGCCGTCAAACTGCACCGGCCCCGGCGCAGCGCAACTCCATCCCCCCGATCGTTGCGCCGATTACCGCCCCCGTCGTATTGTCTACAGCCACGACGTGCGCGCCGAAAACTCCAGTCACATCCGGGGCCGATAAGCCGGAAGGGCGAGGGGGGTTCGCAGGAATAATTCTTCCGCTGACGGAGCCCTGATGGAGCGGATCGGCCGCGTCGGGATACAAAACGCGCAACCCAGTGCGGTCGTCGTCGCCGAGTGGAGCATCGGGCTGCTGGGTCGCGTGCCGCTGATGGTTTCCGGCGCGGGAGCGAACGGAAACATCATGGCGCTCCACACCGCGGAATGGCTAAAGCCGAGGAAATGTCCGAGCTCATGAGTCAGAACCGATTCGAAATCGTAGGCTTTCGGAGCTGCGGCCACGTTTTTTTCAGCGAAAAGGCATTGGAAATAAGCAGCTGGCAGCTTTGTTAGAGATTCTTTGGGTTGCTGGCACGGTGGTTAAACTAATGCAAGCCTCTCTTCTTCGAACCGCATTCGTCCTGATTTGGCGTTTGAACACAAGGAGTCCATTTCATTTTGGCACAACCTCACGAGCTTCTAGATTCCCACCCTTGCGTTGACTTCCGCTGCTCGACTGCCAATAATCCCTGCATGGCTCGCCCGGATGCCGTTCGCCGCGTTAAAAGCTACTCCGCCGCTGACGGCTTTGTGTACCAGTATTATTTCTTCGAGGGCAACCGCGCTCAACGCGGCTCCAGCCCCGGCGGCGAGTTCACTTATGTCGTTTCGGTCGATCGCCAAACTGCTTTCCCCTTCAAAATCTTCGTCCATCAATCCGCGCTCGATGGCTGGGCGGCGCAAAACGGCCGCGCGCTCTCGAGTTCAGAGGAATACGCCGTAGCCAAGATGCGCCTTTTCAATGCTTTCGACGAAGGCGTGGTTAGGGCCAGCCCTCAAGGGGAGCCACCCCGGGAAGTGGTGGTCAGCGAAGCCAATCTCGAAGAGCTGCTCGGGCAATTGGGGATTTAACAGGCCTCAGCCCTCCCCAAGCGGTACCATCCGGAGTGAACCGTAACCGCCACCGCGGCGTCAGGTAGTTGTACGGGGACCAAGCCTATGCTTGCCGCGGGCAGCGGTGTTGGAGCCTTCAGAAGGGGTCCTATGCAGGAGCTGGTTCTGAACCAACCAGTCAGCACAGCAAGGAGCGAGTTGGTGCGCGAGGCAGCTCAGGCGGACGCCCGGCGGGAGTTCGAAGAGCGCCTCGCTGAATGCGGCCCGTTGGCCTACCGCGTTGCGCAGGGAGTTCTGCGCAACACCGCGGATGCTGAGGACGTAGCCCAGGAAGCGCTCCTCCGCGCCTACAAAAGTTTCGAGCGCCTCCGGGACCGCAGCCGTTTTCGTGGCTGGCTGGTGCGCATTTCGTTTCGCCTGGCGCTCGACCGGTTACGCTCGGCGAAGCGCCGCGAGCAGCGCGACACGCTGTGGTCCCAGCCCACGCATCTTCCGCCGCCCGTCACGGCGGAAGACGTCGCCGCTTCGAACCAGTTTCAGGGCCACCTGGAGCGCGCGCTCGAAGAGTTGCCAGAGAAACTGCGTCTGGTGCTTTTGCTTTCGGCGATGGACGGTTACACGATTGAGGAAATTGCGGCCATGGTCGGTGTTCCTATCGGGACAGTGAAATCGCGAATTTTTATTGCACGAAAGAAATTAGCGGAGAAGTTGCGATGCTATGCAAACACTATAAAGATGCGCTAATTGAGGCCGCCGCATCCGGCGTCACGCCACAAAGGGAGCTGCGCGCGCATCTCGCCGAGTGCGCCTCCTGCCGCGAAGCGTTGGCCCAGGAGCAGTCGCTCTTTGCCGCCATCGATTCCGGCCTTCACGCCGTGGCAGACATGAAAGTCCCGCCCTCACTGCTTCCGCGCGTCCGCGCGGCGGTCGACGAGGTTGCCGTCGCGCCTCCGCGCTGGGGTTCGACTTGGTTTGCTCTATCTGGCGCCGCCGTTGCGGTGGCGTTGGTCCTTGCCGGTGGAATCCGGCACAATGATCCCAGAACTCCGCCCACAAATACCGCCACTATTCGGCCCCCCGTTGAGCAGGTCATTCCAGGTAGGCGAACTCCCCTATCCTCTGCTGGTTTGGAGAGGGAAGACTTGATTCCGCGCCTTCCAGTGTCTGTTGCCGGGAATTCCTCGTCTCCCGGCGGGCTAGCAAGTAGCAAGTCGATGCCTGAAGTTCTTGTCCCCCGGGACCAGGAAGTTTTGTTGGCCCGTTACGCGCAGCAGTGGAGTTCGCACAAGCGCGCACCGCTGGTGGCGCAGGGTGCAGACGAAGTCTCAGTCAAGCCGCTCGAAGTTGCGCCGATCCAAATTGCTCAGCTTGACGTCAAGCTCTTGACGGAAGATGGATCGAAATGACTTCCGTTTGGATTTCAATACCTGCAGCGTTTTCGAATTCTCCAGGAGGGGTGCAATGAAAAAGTTCGTCTATCTTTGCCTGCTTGGCTTGTTCATTTTGCCTTTGCGGCAAGCCTGTGCGCAGGACAAGTCCCAAGAAAAGTCCAAGACCGAGGAGCGGGCCACGGTTCTCATTCCCGTAAAGGTGCAGATTGTTTTCACCGAGCTCGACGGTGAAAAGAAGATCTCCAGCATGCCCTATACTTTTACCGTCCCTGCCAGCGAAAAGGCCGGAAACAATTACGGCGCCAGCCTGAGAACCGGTGTCCGGATTCCCATCGAGATCGACGGTAAAGATCAAAAGACTACCTATATGGATGTGGGATCAAACATTGACTGCCGCATCCAAAGTCAAGAGGACGGCCGCTTCCTGATCAGTTGGATTTTTGAGCGCTCTGCCCTTTACCCGAATAAATCCTCCGAAGGAGAAAGACTCGTGGCTGAGCCTAATGGCCTTCCGCTCGTGCGCCAATTCAGGACCAACGAGAGTCTGCTGCTCAAAGACGGCCAGACCTCTGAAAACACGTTGTCCACTGACCCGCTCAACGGCCACACGATGCGCGTTTCGGTCACCATCAACGTGTTGAAATGAGGAGAAGCTCTCGGAGCTTATGCCAGGATCCGGCTCAGCGCAGATGGCAAGTCTGAATGCAGGAACGTGTAACCAAGTTGCTGTAGCTTTTGCGGCCTAACGCGCTGGCTGGATAACAGCAGCGCGTCGGCCATTTCACCCAGCGCCAGTCGCAGCGCGAACCCCGGAACAGGAAAGAGCGCTGGCCGATGCAGCGCCTTCGCCAGTGCTTTTGTGAATTCGGTGTTTTGCGCTGGTTGCGGCGCGACGACATTCACTGCGCCGCGTACCGCTCCGTTCTCGATGGCGCAGCGAATGATCCGAGTGACGTCCTCCAGCGTGATCCACGACATCCATTGCTTGCCCGAACCGAGCCTACCTCCCGCGCCCAGCTTGAACGGAAGGAGCATCTTTGCCAGTGCGCCGCCATGCCGCGCCAGGATAATTCCAAACCGCGCCAGTACCACGCGAATCCCCAGTGCCTCTGCTTTCAATGCCTCCCCTTCCCACTCTCGCGCGAGCCCCGATAAAAAATCCGTTCCCGGCTTGCTTTCCTCCGTCAGCACTTCCTCCCCGCAGTTCCCGTAGTAGCCAATCGCCGATGCGGAAACCAACACTCTTGGCCGCGCATTCATTTTCGCCAGCGCGTTCACCAGCGCTCGCGTGGTGTCAATCCGGCTCGAATGCAACAAAGCTTTTCGTTCTTTTGTCCAACGTCCGCCCGCGATCGATGCGCCAGCCAAATTCACGACTGCATCTGCTCCAGCACCCGCTCCTCCCAATTCTCCAGTTGCCGGATTCCATGCTACGTCGAATCCTTCGTTTTTACCCTGAGCTGCAAAGGGTGCTCCTCCGGCGAACGCGCTCGGCGGTCGCAACATCCGGCAGACCGTGTGCCCATCCCGCGCCAGTGCGCTCACCAAAGCTGTTCCTACCAACCCGCTCGAGCCTGTTACCAAGATTTTCATCTTGCCCTCCGCCGGAGTCCGCTGTCGGAAGGGGATTCCCCACCTGCTTGGACGCTACGCAACCCGGCCGTCGGGGTCAAGGTATCTAATTTTTCAAAACATATTCCCTTGCTGAAAATGCGAAATGTTTCGTGGTGCCCTCGCAGGTTTCCTTCGCTCGCGTTACAATCTTGCTGTGGCCCCTGTCTCCCAAACTGTGCGTGTGAAGGTCCTGTTTTTCGGCCGCCTGAAAGATGTTGTCGGGCACTCCCAGGAATCCCTCAACCTCGCGGACGCCGTGACCATCGAACAGCTCTTTGCTGTGTATGCCGCCCGCACTCCGGAACTCGCTCAGTATCGCTCTTCGGTCGTGGCTTCTCGCAATCAGGAATTTGCTGCGTGGGACACGGTACTCTACCCTGGCGACGAAGTCGCTTTTCTCCCGCCTGTGAGCGGCGGCTAGGTTCAATTGCATGGCCCCGCCTTTCCATCACGAGGACATCTTCCAGCTCGTTCGCGAGCCGATCGATCTGCGTGCCCTGATTGAGCACGTCCGCGCCCCGGGAGACGGCGCTATCGTCACCTTCGACGGCTTTGTCCGCAATCAGTCGCACAATCGCGCCACGCTGTACCTCGACTACGAAGCCTATGAGTCCATGGCCCTTGTCAAAATGCGTGAAATTGCTGCGCAACTCCACGAAAAATATGGCATTCATCGCGTGGCCATCGTGCATCGGCTGGGCCATCTCGAAATCGGCGAAACCAGCGTGTTCATTGCCGTCAGCGCCCCTCACCGCGCTGCTGCTTTCGACGCCTGCCGCTTTGCCATCGACACCCTCAAACGCACGGTGCCCATCTGGAAGAAGGAGTACTTCGAGGACGGCGCCGTGTGGGCCGACGGCGAACTTCCTCCCGCGCCCCTGGCCACGCCGCGCGCAAAGCCCGCATCTTAGCTACTCATGCTTACTGCGTCGCTCCACCCCAGCCGGCTGATCTTGTTGACCGGTGCTGTCTTGTTCGCCAACGGTGTTGCCTTCACACAGGACAATCCCAATCGCCCGCCTTGGGCTCAGAAATCTCAGAAGTCAGGTTCTAAGGCGAATTCAAGCGCTGCCTCTACCTCGAACTCCGGTGCCAGCACTCCTGCTCCCGCGTCTTCTCCCGTCGGCGAACCTGGCAAAATCGTTCAGCCAACTCCAGCCCCTCCGAAAGAAGATCCTCAAGATGGCGCTGCCCAGCGCGGCCGCATTCGGGTCAACGTCAATCTCGTTACCGTTCTCGTCAGCGTTCTCGACGAACACAATCGTCCTGCTCCTGACCTGCCCCGCGAAGCCTTTCAGCTTTTCGATGAAGGGAAGGAACAAGAAATCGCTATTTTCGAACCGGAAACCTCCCAGCCGCTCGATCTGGCGCTCATGATTGACGCCAGCCTCAGCGCCCACAAAGAAATCACGTTTGAGCAGGAAGCCGCCGCCCATTTCATCCGCCAAATCGTCCGGCCCGGAGATCGTCTGGGCGTTTTTTCCTTTGACGAGGACGTAAGGTTGCACCAGCCAGGGTATTCCGACAACGTTGCTGCCCTTCAGGACGCCGTCCGTAAGATCCCGAACGGGGCTGGCACTTCCATTTACGATGCGGTTCTTCTGGCGTCACGGTCCCTCGCCGAGCGCGGTGACGACCGCCGTCGCGTCATTGTCCTTGTCACGGACGCCGGAGAAACCACCAGCCATTACGACTTCGACGCCGCTCGCCGGGAGGCCGTCAGCGCGAATGTGCTCCTTTACACCATCGTTATCCGGCCCGTGAAAAACGAAAATGGCCGCAACACCGCCGGTGAACACGCTCTCGAGACGATGACCGACACCACCGGTGGCGCGATGTTTTATCCGGATACCCCGCAGGAGCTTGGCGCCATCTTCGATCGCATCGACCGCGAGCTGCGCACGCAGTATCGTCTCGCCTACTATCCCAATCCTCGCGGGCCGGCCAATACCTATCGCTCCATCGAAGTCAAAGTCACCACCGGCAACTATCAGGTGCGGCACCGCAAGTCCTACCTGACCGCGCCCCAATAAGTCTTCGGCTCCCATGGCGGCGACTCTGCCACGCAGTCTGCTTCTCATTTCCCGGGGGCATCCACTCTGTCCAGCAGTTTCACTTCAGCTTCCGCAATCGAATAATGCCGTTTTCGATACCTCAGTACGTTCGGCTTATAGCTTGTGCATGCATGACGCAGCCCAATGGCATAACATTCTCGATGGTGCAGCTCAGTAAGAAGCGAGACAGAATGACGACGCCAAACACTCTCGACAATCGCAACAAAGCTGTGGTGGCGTTCCTCGACGGTCGGCGCCTGAAAGGCTACATTTACAATTTCTCCGCGCAAAAAGAGCGCTTCCGTTTTTTCTTCGAACAAGACACGGCCCAGCGCGAAGGCACGGACGTGCAAATGAAGGATTTGAAAGCCATCTTCTTTGCGAGGGATTTTGTCGGCAATAGCAAATACACCGAATCCCAGACGCTTTCTTCGCAAAATAAGGGCCGCAAAGCCGAAATCACTTTTCCCGATGGTGAAAAGATGGTGGGAACTACGCATGCCTACAATCCACAGAAAGTCGGATTCTTTCTCGTGCCGGCGGATCCCCGTTCTAACAATTTGCGAGTTTTCGTGATCACCAACAACGCCACGCAGATCCGCTGGATTTAGTCCCTCCAAATTCCTCCCACTTTTCCCGTCTCCAAAGTACAGGATCGAATTAAGGTGTTTACCCGAGAGGGGAATCAGGTATCCCTGCAATTGTGGCAAGCCGTTTCGCTCGCTAGACTTATCTGCACTCTAGGCTAGCGAAGATGAGAACCGTAAGTCCAGGAACCCGTCCCGTGACCTAGGTGTAGCGGGGTTCCTGTCCGTATGCAACCAAGAGTTCTAATCATGTGTGAACGTGCGGCCGAACGTGACACGATTCGTGTCCTCGTGGGTACGATGGGGTGTCAGTGGGTTCTTGCTTCGGGGATCGAGGAAGCTTTGTCCTTGCTCGGTCGGGAACGAACCTCCGCGGTATTGCTCGAATTGCCGGGCACGATTACCGACTCTGTCAAGCTAGACCAAGGCATAAGAGAGCTTCTCGTGCGTTTACCCGGACGGGTTATTGTTCTGGCCGATGAAAAACCCACTCCCGTGATTAGTGAGCTCATCTTCAAATACTCCATCCCGTTCGTTCACCGCAATCGCCTGGCGGTGGATCTCTGGCCTCGTTTGGAGTCCATGGTTTATCCGCAACTGGGAATTCGCCGAATCACCAAAGTGGCGCGGCTCGTTCTGGATACTTTCTTGCAACCTTTACCTGTGGGCCTTCGCTACCTGCAAGCGGACACCCGTCAATTGGTCTACGAAGCTCCGGCGCTGACCGCGGACATCGCGTTCGAACGCTTGCCCAATTCAGCTCGAACTGCGCTGATAGGGCAAATCCTGAGAGCAAATGTGCCGCAAATTCCCCTGAACGGTGTCTCGGTTGTCTTGAAGGGCCAAAAAGGCCCGCTGGGTTTGATGATCACCAACGAAGCGGGTGAGTTCTCCTTTGAATTCCAAAACGAACGCAGCGTGTCGCTCGAGATCGAAGTCACCCCCAACGATTGGGTCTTGCTCATTTCACCTCCCCTGGATTGGGTTGGAAACCGGGATGATCACACGGCAAACGAACTCAATTTTTCTGAAACCTTAACAACGAATCAAACCAAGCTGCAAAGCAAAAAGGGAAGACCTGCATGAGATTGCGGTGGCTGTGGGTTCCGTTGTTTCTGTGTGGATTGTGCAGCAGTCCGGCCAAAGCGGACAACCGGGTCATTGTTCGGACCACTCTTGGCCTTCAGGGGCTACAGGCCTTTTGTAGTGGCCTTCCGTTGTTGCAGACCTGCACGGTGGTCGGCGGCCTGGACGGTTCCCTCGGCCAGCTTTTCTTGGTCACCACCCCTGTAGATTTGCCCACCTTCCTAAATCTTCTAGGCAGCACCGTGGGCATTGTCGATGCGGAAGCCGACCAACTGTTGAATCTCGTCAGTGGCTTGAATCAAGTAACCACGCCTCCGGCGGGCCTTTCGGACACCACGCCCGTCAACTACTCCGGCTCAACTGTTTGGGATGGCTACGTAAACCAGCCCGCGGCAAACATCGTGCGCGTGTCCGCGGCGCAAACAACTTTTCATGTAACCGGCACGGGAATTGTCGCGGACATCGATACCGGCGTGGATCCCAATCACCCGGCGTTGAAACCCGTGCTGTTGCCTGGCTACGACTTTACGCGAAACCAGCCTGGCGGCTCCGAGATGACCGACTTTACCGGAACGCCTCCTTCCGGCAGCACGACCAACATCGCTAATGTGAATCAGTCGACTGCTGCTGTGCTGGACCAGTCTATGGCTGCCGTGCTGGACACATCGCAATACGCGGCCTTTGGCCACGGCACCATGGTGATGGGCATCATTCACCTGGTCGCGCCTCAAGCGCAGTTGCTGCCTCTAAAAGCCTTCCGTTCCGACGGGACGGGATACTTGTCCAACATTCTGCACGCCGTGTACTACGGTGTGCAGAGCGGCACCAACGTCATCAACATGAGCTTCGACATGAAGTCGAACTTGCCGGAGTTTTCCAAGGCCATGGATTATGCCAACCAGAGCGGCGTGATCTGTGCAGCCTCGGCGGGAAACGATGGAATGCAGGAGATTGTTTATCCCGCCGCCTATCAGAATGACGTGATGGGCGTTGCCTCCACCAGCGACACGGACACGCGCTGATCTTTCTCCAACTACGGCGATGCCATCGTGTGGGTGGCTGCGCCCGGGGAAGGCATTATCTCGGCTTATCCTTTTAGCACCTACGCTGCCGGATGGCGTCCTTCAGTGCGCCATTTGTTTCCGGCGCGGGCGCTCTATTGCTGAACGTCGATCCGACAACCGTGTCCATGAGCCCCGGCACTGCTGCCGTCAACCCGGGACAGTCCGCCACGTACACTGTTTCCGTTACGCCCAGCGGGGGATTCAATAAAGTCGTGATGTTTAGTTGCTCCGGTCTGCCCGCCGGGGCTTCCTGCAATGTGGCGCCATCTTCCGTTACTTTGGATGGAACCCGTTCTTCGACAGCTCAGCTTGTTGTGACGACCACGAAGAACTCTGCTCTGCCCGATTGGCCACAATCGCGCATCGAGCAAAAGCTTAATCCCTGGAGCGGCGTAGCCCTCCTTTTGCTTTGGATTTTCCTCTGGTTCGGTTGGAGCAAACTTCTTGGGGTACGGCGTGCTTCCTTGCGGGCCCTTTGGCCAGCCGTGGCCGCGATTCTTCTCGCCGTGCTCTGCTCTTCCTGCGGAGGAGGCAGTTCGTCGATTGGGCCCGCGCCACCTCCGCCAGGTCCAACGCCAGCCGGAACCTCCGCAATCGTGGTGACGGGAACCTCAGGGAACGTAAGTCATGCCGCCACCGCCCAGCTCACCGTCAACTGAGCCAAGCCCAGCCACACGCCTGCTTCTGTGCGTGTGCACATCCGCGCTAGAGAAAAACTACTCCTGATTCTTGATTTCCGGGCTGGCCTGCTCGATGCTTCCTTTGACGAGTTCGGTTTTCACTTCGGACTTCTGTCCCGCGAGAAGACTGACTTCGGTTTCAAATGTCCGATACCCAGGGAGAGCGACTTTGATGCGATGCTTTCCAGGGCTGACCAGCAAGGAATGAAGCGAGCCTCCAAACTCGCTGGCGTGGCCCGCATAGTGGTCGTCGAGAAAAACGGCGGCGCGCCCGGGTTCCACGGTCACTTTTAACTCGGCCGTGATGGCCGGCGGGCGGGCTCCCGGGATTAACTGCATCGCCACGCGCACCTTCTGCACTTGTCCCGGCTCCACAACCACTTCGTGCACGAAGTCTCCATAACCCGACTGGCGAACGATGACTTGATGCTTGCCGGGCAATAACAACACTTTCTTATCGCCCTTGAGCTCCTTGACGTAGCCCACATAGACGCCATCGACCCAAACTCCGGCATCTCTTTCGACGCCGGTGGCGCCCTTCAATTGCAACTCGCCCATCACCTTGCTGTTTTGTGCAGTCAAACGCGGAGCCGCAAGCAGAGCGCAAAATAGGGCGAGAAGAAGTACCGCGGAAGGAAACCGCAAACTTCTATGCATGTAGCCCCCTATTTCTGGGCGGGATATATATGGTAACTCAGAAGTGGCTTTATTTGTCTGCTAAAACTCTTTCAGCTACCTATTCTTTCATGATTCACACTGAAACTGTGGCCGCAGTCGACAGCAGCTTAAGTGCTTTTCCCTTTCTTGCGCTACCCACCACCTTACTGCTTTTACTTCGCTTCCGCTAGGCTCAAGCAGACTTCGCGCGCATGCACCACGCACGTTTCGCCTGTTTCATGCGCATCGCGTCGCACCGACTTCAACTTTAACAGTCCTCCCTTCGTCAAACCCTTCAGCAACTGCGGCTCCAGCGCCGCATCGCGCAAATTTCCTCCCGAATAAATCCCTACCGGTGAAACCAGCTCTGCCGCATACGTTCCATCCGACCTTGTGATTTTCGTCATCACTCCCTGGCCAATCGTTGCATTCACCGCAATAGTAAATGGCACCACCAGTCGTCCGCCTTCCCGTAACCGCTCCAACCATTTCGTCTGCGGATGCGTTACGCCGCAATTCACGAACATGGCTTCACACTCGCCGGGATCAAACTCCGCTCCGTCTCCGACTTCTACCGTCACGTTGGCGTAGCCCGCCAGGTTTTCTCCAGCCCGCGCGGCCAGGTCCGGTTGCAACTCCAGGCCCACTATACTGCCGCTCTCTCCCACCACTTCCGCCATAATCGCTGTGTAATAGCCCACGCCACATCCTAGGTGATATACCCGTTCTCCCGGCTTCAGCGCCAGCGCGTCAATCCATGTTCCGAGCGAACTCGGCTGCCCATTATTAATGTCTTTTGCGCGGTCCAGCGAAATCACCACGTTGTGATACACGTCCCGCGGATCTTCCACCGTGACGTACGATAGTTGGCCCAGGTCTGCTGCGGACATTGCCCGCGCGGCCGCCGACCCAATCTGCCAAGGTCCCGGCCCCAAGAATTTCTCCCGTGGCACCTTGGCGAAGGCTTCCACTAATCCCGGAGTCGTCAAGGTCGCCGCAAACTTCACCTCTTGCGCATAGAACGCACGGCACTCCTCAATCATCATCATGCTCGGTCCACCTCTCCGATCGCATCTGCTCATACGGTACATCAATTCCCGTTCCGTCATGCTGCGCGCTCCAAAAGTTCATGGGATAATGCCGGCATGAAAGTTGCCGTTCAAATAGCTTTCTCGACCTTGATTCTCGTCTCCTTTTCTTCCGTATCTCTCTTTGCGCAGGCCCCCGCCCAGCGCCAGCAACCCGAGTTCATCCAGCAAGGCCAGCAATTGATGCACGAGGGAAAATTGGAGGAAGCTCTCGCGCTCTATCGCCATACCCTGCAATCCTCGCCGTTGTCACTTCCCGCGAACATTGCTGCCGGCAACGTGCTCGACTTAATGGGAAAAGGCGAGGATGCTCGCAAGTATTTTCAAAAGGCCATCGACATTGCGGACACTCCCGAACATAAAGCTTCGGCAAATCGCGCCATGGCTATGTCTTACGCGTTTGAAGCGAATTGCAAAAAGACCGTCGAGTACGAACAGAAAGTCTTCGATTACTACGAAAGCGGAAAAGATTTCTTCCAAAAAGGAGAAATTGCCGACGAAGCTGCCCGCGTTTGTATTGATTCCGGCGACTTGGATACAGCGCTTCACTGGTACAAAGTGGGGCATGACAGCGGCCTAAAGGAGCCGGACCTCCAGCCGGCTCGCGTGGACCTATGGAACTTCCGTTGGGAGCACGCGCAGGCTCGCATCGCGGCGCGCCGGGGAAACCTGGCCGAAGCGCAGGATCACGTCACCGCCGCCAAAGCCATCCTCGAAAAAGGCACAAATCCGGAACAAGCCCAGTTCTTTCCCTATCTCCGCGGCTATGTCGCGTTCTACGGGCAAGACTACAAGACCGCTCTGGAAGAACTGCTAAAAGCCAATCAGAATGATCCCTTCATCCAGTGCTTGCTTGGGCAGACTTACGATGAACTAGGCGAGAAGGACAAGGCCATCGACTCCTATCGCAAAGCGGCTGCCGCCATTGCCCACAATCCCCCCGCCGCCTACGCCGTCCCCTTCGCCAAGAAACGCCTCGCTGGCTTGGCAGGGTAGAGACTGATGGGGTTGGTCCTACTTCTCGCGTTCCACGTAAGTGCTTGCAGTTTGGCCCCGGAGTATTTTTATCGGATAACAGCGTTGCAAGGCCGAGTCGTAGGCACGCATACCCACACGTATTCGCTCCCCGCTGGTGGAGGCAGGCTTTCAGAAGAAGACACGCCATGTTGGCCTTAACGAGCACCGGCAACCGTGGGACAAGCTGCCGAAAGAGCAGTGGGAAATCCTGCGGGGTCGCCACCCGGGCGGCGATGCGCAGATCAAAGCGATTCTCGCCAGCACCAAATCTTTCGCCACCAGCTACGACGACTTGAACTTCACGCCTCTGCTTCTCTCCACCATTCAAGCCCGCACTTTCATCATCCAGGGCGACCGCGACCCTCTTTATCCCGTCGAACTCTCCGTCGAAATGGCCAAAGCTATCCCTCACTCCCGCTTGTGGATCATTCCCAACGCCGGCCACGGCCCCGTCCTCGGTGCTCGCTGGCCCGAGTTCCTCCAAACCGCTTCCGCCTTCCTGCAGGAGTGAAGTAGCGCCGGGCTTTAGCCCGGCATCTTTGTGTATAATCCTCGTCCGTTTTCTTGGATGCGAGCCGCCGTGTTTGTTCTTTTGCTCTGGGTGCTGCCTCATGACAAATCGCTACGACCGCCGTGACATCCTGAAAGGCGTCGGTGCCCTCTGTGCGACAGGTATGCTTTGGCCGTCCAATAGCGAAGCCGCGCCGCAAACTCTTCAAATCGCCGGCCGCCCCGTGGAAATTCAGATTGCGCCAGTGAGTGCCCACACTTTTCGGCTCAGCGTTCTACCAATCGAAAATGGTCAACCGCAATCCATCAAAGGCAACGGTTCGCTCGTGCGAACCTCCTGGGGACCGCGGCTCGCAAGACGCACCGGCGCAGAATCCGAGCACGTCGTCAAAACCGGCGAGCTCAACGTAAAGCTTTCTTTCCATCCACTCCAAGCTATTGTCGAAGACAGTAAAGGCAGCGTCGTCCAACAACTCACCATCGACTCCGAAACCAGCGCCGTTTCCTTCCTGCTCGGAAATTCGCTGCTCTTAGGGCTCGGCGAAGGCGGCCCGCAATTCGACCGCCGCGGCTCCAAGGATGCGATGCGCAGCGGCCAAGGCGGCTACCAACTGGGCACCCACGGTGGCCGTGTGCCCATTCCATGGCTCATCGGCACCGCCGGCTGGGCTCTCTACTTCCATCAACCTTTCGGCACGTTTGACTTCGCCGGAAGCGACGGCAAATTCCTCCCCAAAGATCACGCCAGCGCTCCCCCGCTCGACATTTTTGTCGTATCCTCGCAAGATCCGCGTGTGCTCATGTCCGAGTACGCCCGGCTGACCGGCCATCCCGAGCTGCCTCCGCTCTGGGCGTTTGGCTACCAGCAATCCCACCGGACACTCGCAAGCCACGAAGACGTCCTCGCCGAAGCGAAAACGTTTCGGGAGAAAAGACTCCCTTGCGACACGCTCATCTATCTCGGCACCGGCTTCTGTCCTTCCGGCTGGAACACGGAGAACGGGTCGTTCTCCTGGAATAAACGTGTCTTCCCCGACCCCAAGCTGGCCATCGCCCAACTCCGTCAGGAACACTTTCGTGTCGTACTTCACTCCGTGATTCTCGAGAACGACTTGCGAGGCACCGTCCGCGATCCTTGCATTGTCGCCCGCTTTGACAAGGAACAAGTGAGTTGTGCTTGGGACGCGCATCGCGAAACCTTTGCGCTTGGCGTGGATGGATGGTGGCCCGACGAAGGCGATCCCTTGGGCATCGAAGCGCGTCTTGCCCGTAATCGCATGTACTGGGAAGGGCCTCAACTCGACCGCCCCAACGAACGCCCCTACGCGCTGCACCGCAACGGTTACGCCGGAATGCAGCGCTATGCTTCCTTCCTTTGGTCCGGCGACGTTTATTCCACCTGGGAAACCCTGAAGACCCACGTTCCCATTGCGATTAACACCAGCCTCACCGGCATTCCTTATTGGGGCACAGACATCGGCGGCTTCGTTCCCACAAAAGAATTCACCGCCGAGCTTTATATGCGCTGGTTCCAATTCGGTGCTTTCTGTACGCTTTTCCGCTGCCACGGCCGCGCGTGGAAGCTCCGTCTGCCCTGGGGATGGAACACCGGCGAAATCGGCCCCACTGAAATCAGCGGCTACAACGGTTCCGCGCTCCCCGATCCCAGCGAATTGCACAATGCGCAAGTCGAGCCGATTTGCCGCAAGTATTTGGAACTTCGCTATCGCCTGCTGCCGTATTTGTACAGCGCTGTGCGCGAAGCGACTCTCACCGGAATGCCTGTGATGCGCAGCTTGTGGCTCCATTATCCAGATGATCCCCAAGCCGTCCAGCGCGGCGACGAATATCTTTGGGGCCGCGACATTCTCGTTGCACCCGTCATCGAGAAAGCTGCTACTTCTCGCCGCCTGTATCTTCCTCGGGGTCGCTGGTACGATTTTTGGACCAACGAACGCCTCGACGGTGGCCGCGAAATCGATCGCGCCGTGGACCTCGAAACGCTTCCACTCTTTGTTCGCGAAGGCGCGATTCTTCCTTTCGGTCCAGTCAAACAATATGTGGATGAAAAAGTTGAGGGCCTGCTCTCCATCACCGTTTATCCTGGTGCCGACGGCGAGTTCCTCCTGTACGAAGACGACGGAATTTCCTTCAACTACCGCAAGGGTGATTGGATGGGACTTCCGCTCAAATGGAATGAAGCGCAACGCGCGCTAGCGATTCGCTTGGCTCCTGGTTCCCGCATGCGTTCGCCTCTGCGGCGCAACCTTGAAGTTAAAGTTGGCGACTCCTCGCGAAGTGTCGAATTCGACGGCAAACCTCTCGAGGTGCGCTTCTCGTAGCGCACTTGATCGCTCTTCGATCATTCGATTTGTCGTCCGGCGACGTTGCGGAACTCGCCGCCTCTTCTACGGCCACCAAAATAATAGATAATCCCCCAGGTCGCTCGCAGGTCGTATTCCCCGTGAACTTTCGCCACGTTATTGTAGAAAGTGGTGTGCAGCGCATCTATGTCCACGCGCAGCGCCATCGAGTTCCCGAAAAACCACTTTTCGAGCCCGCCGCCCAGCGCCCACGCCCTGTCATCGGTCGTTCCTTTGAGAAATCCGGCCGAGTTGGGGAGAAGAACCACCACGCCCGAAACGCGAGCGCCTCCGCCGAGTGCGTGGAGCGAAGTTATAAAACCGGCTCGGCGGTAGGGATAAAGGACCGGGCCGATCAAATAAGTGAACAAGCTGTTGGAGCGTCCTGTGTTAAATACGTTGGAAGCCCGCAGGTAACTCACTTCGAGCGTACCGCCCAAGCGCTCCGAAGACTGCTTCGTTACGCTGCCGCATATACCCTGGAACAGAACCCGGTTGTTCGGCCCAGAAACGCGGGAAAGCGTCGAAAATCCGACTCGAGCCTCTATGGCAGGGACTAATGCTGCGGGCAAAGGAACCTGCGACGAGTGCTTGGCAGGCGCAGTTCTTACGGCAGGCAAAAGGGGCTCTGGGGAAGTTTCAGGGCCCCGCGGTGCTGGCGTGGGCAAAACATCTGGCGCGGAAGCCTCTGGAGGAGAGGCCGTTGCGGGAGGCGAAGCATCCTCAGCGCTCTGCGCGGAAGCCGGATAAGTCCCAAGCAACAGCGCTAGCAAGGGCAGAAGACCCTTGGCAAGAGCCTTCCTGGCCCCTGCCCAAAACTCTTGGCCCATGCTGCAGAACGGCGTACCCGGAATGCCTCTCACACCCATCCTCCTTGTAAGATCCGGGCACCAAAGAAGTATGCCGTGTGGGGCGCAAAAAGCAATCAGGTCATGTCCTTATGAAGGAAGCGGGAAAACCCTGAAGCCGCTTGCGGCTACCATGCCTCGCTGCGTCCGTAGCCAAACATGAAGGACCTTACGAACTCGGTTTGGATCAGGCCAAAGGACTCCTCTTCCTGTTCTTGCTGTTCTCGGGCTTGCTTTCAGCGACGCTGTTAATCTTCGAGCGCCCGACGCTCCGCATCACCGCTTTGCTCCTCGTTGCGCGGTGATCCTTCTGCCGCTTCTACGATTTTGCGTTCTACGTTTTGGAACGCTACGTAGACCCCACGTACCGTTTTTCCGGGCTTTCGCGCTGGCGCGATACTGGTTGCATCACACGCGCCGCAATTCGTCGAGGGGACCAAGCTGGCTCCTCCTGCCCAACGCGGCCGCGTTGTAGAATACCTTGCGTGAGGGCGCGATGATGCATAGGTATGCCAAAACCCTGAAGCAACAGCCAGGCAAGCTTCGTTGTGTTTCGCTGGCACTCTTTTTCTTTCTTGTTCCTTCTTACTCCGCGGCGCGGCCGCAATCGGTTGCGCAAGATTCTGCTGACCAGGCGGCCGTCGAGCGCGGGCGAAAGCAGTTCGGACAATCCTGTGGATTCTGCCATGGCCCCGACGCCACTGGTGCCCGCGGTCCGGATCTTGTCCGCTCGCCCCTGGTTGCCCATGACGTCAAAGGTGACCAGATCGGCGAAGTCATTCGTCGCGGCCGTCCGGATAAGGGCATGCCTCCTCTCGCAAACATGACCGATGAACAAGTGGCCGACATCGCCGCGTTTCTGCACGAGCGCGCCAAAGAATCGTTGGAATCCGCCAGTGTTCCAAAATCCTATCCCGTCGAAAAACTCCTTACCGGCAACGCTGACGCCGGCAACGCCTTCTTCAACGGCGCTGGCGGCTGCAAGAATTGCCATTCGCCTACCGGCGACCTGGCGGGCATCGCTACGAAATATTCTCCCATTGAACTCGAAGCGCGCATGCTTTATCCGGGCCGTAGCCACAGTCCAGGCGACACCAGAGCGCACGCTACCGCGGCGGTCACGCTTCGTTCGGGCGAGCAAGTCAAAGGTCCGCTCGTGCATGCCGACGATTTCATCGTGGGTCTGCGCGATGCGTCGGGCTGGTATCGTTCCTTCTCGCGCGACCATGTGAAGGTCGAAGTACAGGATCCACTCGCAGCCCATCGCGAGTTGCTCGATAAGCTCACGCAAGCCGACCTTCATAATCTTTTTGCCTATCTGCAAACTCTGAAATAGGCGAACCCAAACACAAATCAGAAAAACAGGAGCCGCAATGCTTTCTCATCGTTCTCGAAGGACCGATGGCCCTCTCGACCTCAGGAATCGCCCCGCCGAACGCATGGATCTCTCTGTCTCTGCGTCGCTGCGTTTCAATTCCTTTTTAAACGTCGCGAGTGCCCACTTCAATCTGCACGCAGCTCGAGCTGCAATCCTTCTGCTGTTTGTTGCTCTCTTCTTGTGCCCGCCCTTCGTTGCCGCGCAAGGGCTCGACCCTGCCGCTCTGCTCAAGCCCGCCACGGACACCTGGCCCACCTACAACGGCGACTATTCCGGCAGGCGTTTCAGCCCGCTCGACCAGATCAATGCCACAAACATCCATTCGCTCACGCTCGCCTGGATTTTTTCGGCGCACCAAGAGCTCAAGTCTACTCCTCTCGAAGTCAACGGCATTCTCTACTTCACCGCCCCCGACAACGTTTGGGCCGTGGACGCCCGCTACGGCCGCGAAATCTGGCATTACCACCGTGCTTCCGAAGGCGACCACATCGGCCATCGCGGCGTGGGCATGTATAAGAACTGGCTGTACTTCACCACGCCCGACGCACACTTGATCTGTCTCGACGCCAAGGATGGCACCGTCCGCTGGAACGTCGAACTCGCCGATCCCAAGCTCGGTTACTTCGCTACGATGGCCCCGCTGGTGATCCGCGATCATGTGATTGCGGGGATTTCCGGCGACGTTACCGATGTTCGGGGCTACCTCGAATCTCTGGATCCCGGGACGGGAGCCATCCAATGGCGCTGGTACACCGAGCCTGACCCGGGTCAGCCCGGCTCCGAAACCTGGCCCAAAGACACTGACGCGCTCCTGCACGGCGGCGGCATGACTTGGATGACCGGCACCTACGACCCCGCACTGAACCTTCTTTACTGGGGCACGGGCAATCCCAACCCCGTGCTCGTGGGCGATGAGCGCCCCGGCGACAATCTTTACACCTGCTCCATTGTGGCTCTCAATCCGGACACCGGGAAACTCGTCTGGTATTTTCAGACTTCTCCGCACGATGTGCACGATTGGGACGCAGTCGAGACGCCTGTTCTGTTCGACGCGGAGTTCAAAGGCAAGCCGCGCAAGTTGCTCGCGCAAGCCAGCCGCAATTCCTTTTTCTTTGTGCTCGACCGCACCAACGGCCAGCACCTGGTGACCGCGCCATTCATTGACCAAACCTGGGCTTCCGGTGTGGACTCGCGCGGCCGTCCCATCGCCAAGCCCGATGCGGCTCCCAGCCCGGACGGCGTGCTCGTCGAACCGAGTTCCGATGGCGGCACCAACTGGATGGCGCCGAGCTTTGACCCGCAAACAAGTCTGTTTTACGTCAATGCCCGCCGGATCTTCAGCATTTTTTACCGCACCACCGAGGGCAAGGCCGAAGGCTGGGGCGGCCGCGACCGCAATCTATGGGCAAAGTCGACTCTGCGCGCGCTCGACTACCGTACCGGCAAAGTCGTCTGGAATCACGAACTCGGTAATGGCGGAACGATCGCGGGGATTCTGACCACCGCCGGCCATTTGCTTTTCACCGCCGACAATTCCGGCAATCTGCTCGCTCTGGCTCCAGCCACGGGCAAAACGCTCTGGCACCTCAACATGGGCGGAGAACTCGTTGCTTCCCCTATGACTTACCAACTCGACGGACGGCAATACCTCATCATCCCCGTCCAGGACATTCTTTACGCCTTCGCGGTTCCCGTGCAGGCTGCAAAGGCGCCGCGCTCTGGTCGCTAACGATCCATCGTCAGCGTTAGTAGGGGCAGGACATGTCGTGCCCTTTCGCTAGTGGCCGGTCTTCAGACCGGTTGATTTGTGCTTGCAGCACCGAGCATTCCTGCAGCGCTCCCGGCTCGCTGCCGTGCGGTCTCCAGGCGAACTCGCCCAGTGCTACACTTTGCCCATGGTTGCGAGTCCTCCGGTGACGCCTCATTCGTAGCGCAAGGCTTCCATGGGGTCAATGGAAAAGGCGCGGCGCGCGGGGACAAGCGCAGCCAACGCAGCGATAAGAATCAGCAATACTGTCGCAGCGATAAACAGAACTGGGCTTTGCGCACTGCCTTCGGCCCAGTGCGCGAAGACTTTGCTCAAGGCAAGACTCAGGATAACGCCTACTGCAAGCCCTCCCAGGACGCTCCCGAGCGTCGAGGCAAAGACCAACTGCAGGACTTGCACACCATTCGCTCCTAGCGCCATGCGTATCCCAAACTCGTTGGTTCGTTGCGCCACGGTGTAGGAGACCACGCTGAATAGCCCCGTAGCAGCAAGCGCCAGAGCCAGAATCGAGAACGCCCCGAACGTCCCAGACACCAGCCGGCCATACGAATACTCGGGCATGCGCTCGATCCACTGCTGGAGGCTGCGAGCGCCACGCACTACCTGCTGGTCCGGATCGACGCTTTTGACCGCGGCGCGCACGCTGTTCAGCGCTGCCAGCGGCGCAGCATTCGTGCGCACAAGAATCTGAGTGTACACACGCATCAAAACGGAAAACGGTATGAAAACCGCTGGCTTGACCGGATTGCGCAATCCATCGTCCCGTGCATCTGCGGCTACCGCGATGACTTGCATCCAGTTATTGCTCTCCGGCACGGCCTGGTTGTACGGCGGCTCGCCTTTCAAATCCGGGAAGCGCAACTGCTTGCCGATGGGGTTGTCCTGTGGCCAGAACTGCCGCGCGAAAGTTTGATTGACGACGCACAGACGTGCGCCGCGCATCAACTCAGGGTGCTCCCACAGCCGGCCCGCCAGCAGCGGAACATGCAAGACCGAAAAATATTCTGAGTCCACGTAATTCAGGCGCGCTCTCTGGTGTTGGTCACTGGGCTGCCCGAAAATCTCGAAGCTCGCATCACTGCCGTTCCAGGGCGGCGTGGCATTGGTCGAAATGCCCGCCGAAACCACTTCCGGCAGCGCTGCGACGCGCTCGCGGATTTGCTCAAAGTAATTGGAGCGGTCTTCCCAGCTCACGTGCGCGTTCTGGTGCACGGGAATGCCCACCGACATGACGTTCTGCGGATCGTAGCCAAGGTTGGCGCGCACGATGCGGACAAAGCCGTTGATCGCCGCGGCGGCCGAGGTCAGCAGGAGCAGCGTCAGTGCAATTTGTCCCATCACCAGCATGGCGTGGGCACGCTTGCCCCGCACACCGCTGGTCGTGCGTCGCGAACCCGATTGCATAAGCTGCGAAACATTAGGCCGGGAGAATTGCAAGGCAGGCGAGATTCCCGCTAACGCTCCGGTGACAATTGCGGTGAACACACTGAACGCCAGCACCGGCAAATTGGTGCTGATGACCACCTCATGCGGAAACGAGTATTCGGGCAGCCAGCTTACGAGTACAGAGAGCAAGCGGTATGCCAGCAGGATGCCGCCGAGCGCACCGGTCAACGATAGCGCCAATGCTTCCGTCAGGAGTTGCCGCTGGATTCTCCAGCGGCTCGCCCCGATCGCGGCTCGTACCGCCAGCTCCTGCTGGCGCGCTGTGCCTCTGGCAAGAAGCAGAATCGAAACGTTGGCGCACCCGATGATCAACAACAGACCGACCGCCCCAAACAACAGAAAGAGCGAATGGCCGAGATGCGCGACGTACGCCTCATTTAGACCAGTAATGTGTGCGCGAAATTTCTTGGGAAAATGGCTCGGCGTTTCTTTGGCGAACTGTTCCAGCAGCGGCTGCAGCTCGGCGTTTGCCGCTGCCTGCGTCACTCCCGGTTTGAGCCGAATCGTCGGGTCATAGGTCTCGGTGGCGCCGCTCGAAACCTTCAAGGGAATGTAGACATCTGCATCCCACCACGTAAATCGGGACGGCAGTACTCCCACGATCGTATAAGTCTTGTGCACCAACTGAATAGTCCGGCCCACCACCGCGGGATCTCCGTCAAAGTGTCGTTGCCAGAAGGAATAGCTCAGGACGATCACAGGCTGCGGGTCCTGTCCTTCCGGTGCATCGGAAGGAATCAGCGTGCGGCCCAGCAAAGCGGAGACTCCAAAGAAGCTGCCGGCGTTGCTGGTCAGGTCCACCGATTGAACATCCTGTGGAAGCTGCTCGCCCGAGGTGGTGAGATTCCAGGTTCCCCAACTCGCGACGACACTCTCAACACACTTGGCTTGGCGCAGCACCTTCCATTGAGGTCCGGTCAGCCCAACCGCCTGGCCGTCTCCGTTCTCGTTCAGCACGGCTAAGTTCACCATGCGGTCGGCGGCGTAATAGGGAAATGGGTTGACCAGCAAAGCGTAGAGGACGCTAAATACGGCCGTCGTCGCCCCTATGCCCAGTGCCAGCGAAAGAATCGCTGTAAGCGCAAGCTCGGGCCGCTTGCTCCACTCCCGATAAGAGAACCTTAGGTCCTGGATCAGTGTCCGCATGCAGCGCTCCTTAAGCTACGACCTTAAACCATCAGGTTAGGCCCACGAACTGGAACCAAGAACTTGCCTGAGGAGGATTTGCACACAGCAAAGCAGCTGCCGGAATTGCCTTCTCTTAAATGGTTTATTCAGTTTGACTTGCGGGATGCACCGCGAATGGCCCCCTGCCTATGTGCTCGTTGCCGCAACTCCCCGTCCCAAGACCGAACAACACGCGTAGCCAGACGTCCCCTCACGCCGCGCCTTTCGCGGCGGACTTGCCGTCGCGCCCAGAGACGACATCAATCTGTAGCACCGGATCGGCTGCCGGCACGTAGGTCGTCGTCAAGCCCAATTCCCGCCGCACGATGTTGCAGCCTTGCGCGATGGCGCTAGCCTTGTAGAACGCTATTTCCCGGTTGCAACCCTGGCGGCCGAAACCGCAATCGC
>Ga0209156_10000011_pt1 | contig 133567 bp, 124 predicted proteins | sample GraSoiAngelo_124_FD_185881 | JGI IMG/M metagenome (GOLD analysis project Ga0209156, IMG submission 185881) | Grasslands soil microbial communities from the Angelo Coastal Reserve, California, USA - 14_0927_05_20cm (SPAdes) (version 2) | ecosystem: Environmental > Terrestrial > Soil >... | reverse complement strand
CTGCGCCGTGCAAGGCTGTTGATCGGCTCAGGAATCAAAAATCATCGCGCAGAATGGTGAAGTAATGACTGGAACTCACCAAGGCTATAAATTTCTGTCGCGATCCGCCAGAACAAATTTACCGTGTGAATTAGTGAATTAGGGGTTGTAGCGGCCGCCTTCTGAGGCGGCCGCTGCAGCGATTCCGTGGAGGCGGCAGGTTGGCGGGAGACTTCACGGAGGTGGGCGGCTTTTCTGCCCGAATAGCGCCAGCCGAGCAAGCCAACGGCTGCGGCAAGACCGAAGCAGGACTCGACAAAGAGCTTGCCGCCGTCCATCCAGTCGATGGAATCATTCTTCAAGCCAGGGTCCGCGAAGAGGCTGTGGAAGAAAAGGGCGGCGGCGAAATAGATGCTGAAATCAAAAGATTTCCAGAGATGGCGGCCTAACCGGAGACGCAGATAAGATGTGACGACAACGAAGGCAAGGAGATAGAGGGCGAGCGCGCCGACGGAGTTTTCGAGGGGGTCTGGAGAGTGAACGGGGTAGAGAAGATCCAGCAGGCGAAAGCGCGGGCCTTTGTTCAGAAGCCGGATGGCCGGATGCAGAAGCGAGACGGAAAGCGCGATATAGCCGGACCGGTTGTGAAGGCGGAAGTAGTTGAACCGGCGATGCGGCCAGGAGCGATGCGGGCTATATCGAAAGGCCATGAACATTCCGAGAAGCAAGTCCAGGGTGACCGCGCCAACGGCCACGAGGCCAACCTAGGCCGACGAGTCGAGGATGGTTAGGCCCATGATCACCAGTAAACACGCATAGGCCATCAGACGGGTCGAACCGGGCTAACGTTTCACGGAATGCTATGCTAGCCTCAGCAAAGTATGAGGATGAAGGCGCGGGTAAAGTTGCGAACCAGCTTGGCGCTCTGCGCACTTGGTTTGCTTGTGCTGGTGCTCCTTGCTCAAGGAAGGTACGCCCCACCGCTGATTCAGCATAGTCACGCAGCGGTCTTGAAAACAGATCTGCGCACAATACGAGACGCGGTTGACAATTACACCCTTGACAGACGGGAGGCGCCGCACTCTCTGCAGGATCTTGTAGACGCTGGTTACCTCCGGATAATTCCAGTGGATCCGATCACGCAAAAGCCGGATTGGGTGCCGGATCTCGGAGAGCCAGTTTTGGGGGATCCCGTTTTGAGCCCTGATCTGATAGCGGAAGGGCTGGTCGATGTGCATTCGAATTCCAATCGAGTAAGCCAAGACGGCAGCAAGTACAATGAGTGGTGACGCTCCGGCGTGAATCTTGGCCCTCGACAGCGATTCCTTGTATCAGTTTTAGATAGTGTGGCGGTGTCTAGGGCCGCAGGAGGCCAGCGAACGTGTGTGTTAGCATTACGAGTTTATGCAAGCGGGAATTATTGGACTACCACAGGTTGGGAAGACGACGCTGTTCCGGATTTTGACGAAAGCGCACGTCGAGGGGAAGGGCGGAGCGTCGGCGACGCACGTTGGCGTGGCCAAGGTGCCGGAGCCGCGGCTGCTGGAGCTGGCTAAGCTGTATGACCCGAAGAAGATTACCTACGCCACGGTGAATTATGTGGATTTGGGCGGCATGCAGAAAGAGCGCATGCGCGAGGCGCTGGCGCAATTGCGCGAAGTGGACGTGATTGCCCACGTGATTCGCGTGTTCGAAGATCCCAGCGTGCCGCATTCCGAGGGAAGCATCGACCCGCTGCGCGATGCGACGAATCTGGACCTGGAGCTAATGCTTTCTGACCACGACCAGATTACGCGGCGGCTCGAGCGCGTGGAAAAGGATTTGCAGAAGAAGCGCGATCCGGGGCTGGAGATTGAGAAAACGGCGTTAGAAAAGTGCAAGGCGCAACTCGAGGCCGAGAAGTCACTGCGCGAATTGGAGTTGACGGCGGAAGAGAAGAAGTCGATTGGCGGATTTTTGTTTTTGTCGGCGCGGCCCGTTCTGTATGTATTGAACTTGGGCGACGAGGAAGCCGACAAGCTGGATACTGCGGTGGAGCGGCACAAGTTGAGCGCCCTGCAAGGGCGGCCTAATTCCGCGATGGTGCCGATCTGCGGGCGGCTCGAAGCGGAACTGGCAGAGATGGAAGAAAAAGAGGCGGCGGAGCTGCTGGCGTCGTATGGGCTGAAAGAGCCGGGGCTGAACCGCTTGATTCGCGCGACCTACGATTTGTTGGGACTGATGCAATTTTTCACCGCGGGCGAGCCGGAAGTGCGGGCGTGGACGATTCACAAGGGCGACCACGCGGTGAAAGCGGCAGGAGTGATTCATAGCGATATCGAGAAGGGGTTCATTCGCGCGGAAGTGGTGCGCTGGGACGATCTGGTAGCGGCGGGAAGTTTGGCCCATGCGCGTGAAAAGGGCCACGTCAAATTGGAAGGGAAAGACTACGTCGTGCAGGAAGGGGATGTGATTCTGTTCCGGCACAGTGGATGATGGCACACGACATCGCATTTCGGACGGGGTTGGCGGCGCTGCTGGGGGTGGTGGCGGCGGCGGGGAATTTGTTGGGCGGGTACTTTGTGGTCCGCAAGGACTGGCCGAGGCGTTTCCTGGAATATTTTCTGGCCTTGGGCGCCGGATACATGTTGGCGGTGGCGTTTGTGGACGTGATTCCGGAATCGGTGCGGCTCTCCGGGGAAAGTGCGCTGTTGTTTGTGCTGATTGGATTTTTTCTCGTGCATTTGTTCGAGCATACCATTGCGCCGCACTTTCATTTTGGGGAAGAGACGCATCACGAAGAGTTCAGCGGTATCCATGCCGGGAAAACGGTGCTACTAGGCATGGCCATTCACACGTTTTTTGACGGCGTGGCGATTGCAGCAGGATTTCTGATTTCAACGTGGCTCGGCGTGGTGCTTTTTGTGGCTGTGTTCCTGCACAAATTGCCGGAGGGGTTCACCATTGCGTCGGTGGCGCTGGCCAGTGGGCGCGGGAAGCGCAACGCGATCCTGGGAGCCGGGTTGTTAGGGGCGGCGACGCTGTTTGGCGTTCTGCTGACGAGCGCGCTGCAGGGGCAGTTGAAGTATGCCCTGCCACTGTCCGGAGGGGTGACGGTGTACGTGGCCGCGACCGACCTGCTGCCGGAAGTAAACCGGGAGCCGAACTGGCGGATGGCGCTACTGGTGTTCGTCGGCGTGGCTGGTCTATTGATAATGCAGCACATATTCCATGTTTAGGGTATTTCTAGGCGGTCCTAGTCCTTTATCGATCTTGCCGGGCTAAAGCCCGGCGCTACAACACCTTAGGCCCCGTTCCGGGACCGCTTTCCTTCGCAACTTTCTGAGACCGCCTGGGTTTGATACAGTGTGGCGGCTATGGCCAGGTCGGACGTCCAACTGATGCTGGACGTGAAAGCGGGCGACGAACAGTCGTTCACGCTACTCCTTTATCGCTATCGGAGTCCGCTGGTGAATTTCCTGTACCGGATGGTGCGCAACCGGGAGCAGGCCGAAGATTTAGCACAAGAGGTTTTCTTGCGGGTGTACCGGGCGCGTGAAGATTACGTGCCGAGCGCAAAGTTCACGACGTGGCTCTTCCGGATCGCGACGAACCTGGCGCTGAACTCCGTGCGGGACACCCGGTACCAGCGGATGGAGATTTCACTGGATGCTCCGGTGATGTTGGATGCGGAAGACGGTGAAGAAAAGACTTTGGATGTTGCGGAAAAGCACCCGAATATCGAGCAGCACTTGGTGGAAGAAACGCAAAAGAAGATGATTCGACACGCCATTGAGAAACTTCCGGAGAAACAGCGCGCGGCGGTGCTGCTGCACAAGTATCAGGAGCTGGATTACGGAGAGATTGCGAAGATTTTGCAATGTTCGGAGAGCGCGCTGAAGTCGCTGCTGTTCCGGGCATACGAAACGCTGCGAGTGGAACTCGCCCCCCTCGTAGCGCAGCATGGGAAGTAGGGGACCGGTCTAAAGACCGGCCACTACAACGCCAAGCAGGGGGAAGTCAGGGTCAGGAAGGGAAGAAAGTTATGAGTTGCAGCCGGATGGAAAAGAAAATTCTGGGATACGTGGACGGGCGCTTGAAGGAAAGCGAGCGGCTGGAGGTGGAAAAGCACCTCGCTGCGTGCGCGGGGTGCCGTCTGCGCGCGAATGAATTTCGCGCGGTGAGCGGCTTGCTCGACGAGCTGCCGATGATTGAGCCTTCCGAGGCGTTTGATTTGCGCGTGCACGCTCGGGTGGCGGCGGAGCCGTTGAAGCAGAGCTGGTGGGCATGGTTCACTTCTTCGCCGCGCGTAGCGGTCGCCGCGGCAATGTTGCTGCTGGCGTCGGTTTGGGTGGGGACGCATTCCACGAACAACCAGCCGCAAATTGCGCAGGAAGATATTCCAGTGCTGGAGAATCTGGACGTGCTTTCGAGCTTTGACGTGCTGTCGGAATTGCCTCCGCCGGTGCAGGCGGATGACGGCGGGCAACAACAGAATCCGCAAATGTAAGGTGAAATGAAACAGCGATTCCAATTCGGCAAGCTGCTGATCGCACTGGGGATCTGCGCTGCGATGGTACTCCCGTGCGCGGCGCAGAGTCGTAAAGACAGCAAGCCGCCGCAGCAACCGCGACAGGAGCGCCGACAAGCGCCGGAGAGAAGAGCGCAAGCTGGACGGCCGAGCAACGACCGGCCGCGCAGCAGTATGGCGCCAGATCGGATGCCGCCGAGAGAGCAGACGCCCAGGCGACAAACGGAATCCATGGGTATGATCGGCGGAGGCGGGAATCGACCTCCGAATGCACGTAGCGAATCCGGGCGGCAGCCCAATTTCAACCCGAACCGGCCACCGAATGCGAGCAATCGCCCTCGCACCTTCTCGCCCGAAGAGCGGCAAAGATTGCAACAAGATGAGCGGCGTTTCCGGCAACTCCCGCCTCAGCAACAGCAGGAAATGCGGGAACGCGCGCGCGTTTGGGGAAGACTGACACCAGAACAGCAAAATCACATCAAAAGTGACATTCTGCCGTGGTGGCGGCAGATGTCTCCTCAACGGCAGAAAGCGATCCGGCAGCGATTGGGCGTGCTGCAAGACATGCCGGAGTCGGCGCGGAACCAGCACTTGAACGATCCGAACTTCACGCGGGGCATGAGCGAAGAAGACAAGGCCATGCTCCGCGACTTGAGCCACATGCACGTGGGCGCGCCGGACCCGCCGAACGAGTGAAACAGTTCTCGGTTATAAGTTCTATTTCAGAGAAAACCTGAATCGCCGCGCCGGGTAATTTGAAAAGCTGAGCAGTTGAGATCCTTCGCGAACCTCCCCTTCGTTCAGGATGCTGGCACTCCGATCACGCGCCAATACGGCCGCCCCTGTGCTTACCCTTCGTTGACAAACTCCATTGGTCCACGGCATGGTGACTAGTCCGGATTTGCCGCATCGAACCAGTGGAGGCAGATTATCCCGACCTTGCCCGCGCGCTTTCGCACCAATGTTTCTACGCGCTTCCGCACGAGCCTTTCCACGCGCTTCCGCGCGATGCAGCACCGCAACTTCCAGCTCTTCATCGCGGGACAACTCATATCGCTCATCGGAACTTGGATGCAGACGACCTCGCAGCTGTGGCTGGTCTACCGGCTGACGGGCTCTGCGGCGCTGCTGGGAATTTTTGGATTCGCGAGCCAGGTGCCGCTGTTGTTTCTCTCGTCGTTGGGCGGATATGCGGGCGATCACTACAACCGCCACCGTGGCGTGATTACCACACAGGCGGCTTCGATGGTGCTGGCGTTTGTGCTTGCGGCACTGACGCTAACGGGAAAGATTCAGGGCTGGCATGGAGCCTGGGTGGTTGTGGTGATTGCATTCCTGTTGGGCGTGGTAAACGCCTTCGACGTGCCCATCCGGCAAGCGTTTTTCGTCCAGATGGTGGGAAAAGAAGATTTGCCGAACGCCATTGCGCTGAACTCTTCGATCTTCAACGGAGCGCGCGTAGTAGGCCCGGCGATCGCGGGTTTTACCGTCGCGTGGGTGGGCGAAGGCTGGTGTTTTTTCCTAAACGGGCTGAGCTTTGTGGCGGTGATCGTGGCGCTACTGATGATGAGGATTGCCAAGACGGAAATCAAGCCGAGCGATGAATCTCCATTGAAGAGTTTGGTGCAAGGTTTCCACTTTGCCATGAGCGACCTGCCGATTCGCTCGACGCTGCTGTTGCTGAGTGTGCTGAGCCTCTTTGGGTTGCAATATTCGGTGTTTATGCCGATTTACGCGCAGGACATTTTGAAAGGAAACGCGCGGACATTGGGTCTGCTAATGAGTTCGGCGGGAGTGGGTGCGGTGCTCGGGGCGTTGCATTTTGCGGCGCGGACAAATTATCGGGGGTTGGCGCGGTGGATCGGGGCGACTTCGATGAGTTGCGCGATTGGGTTATTAATTTTCTCCGGGGCCAAGGTTTTCTGGTTGTGTGTGGTGGTGCTGCTTGTCGTGGGCTTCGCCGCAACCTCGCAAATGGCGGCGACCAACACGCTGATTCAGAGTCGTGTGCCGGACGAATTGCGCAGCCGGGTGATGGCGGTGTACGCCACGATGTTCATGGGCGTGCAGCCGATTGGCGCGCTGATCGCAGGTGGAGTCGCGAAGCGCATCGGGGCGCCGCACACGTTGACTGTTTTTGGCTCCCTGGTGCTGTTGGGAAGCTTGGTTTTCATTTCGCGCGTGGTTGCCAAGTTGAGCCAGGTGCAGACGGCTTCGCAAGCCTAGCAAGAACACTCCTTACTGAAATTCTGTCGAAAACCGTGAGTGATTTTAGCCAGTTCACGATCGGAGCATGCGAAGCCTTCCAGAGCGGACACGGCATTGGTTTGTGACAGAGCACGGAACGGCTGTCTGGAACGGCTATACTGCCACGGAGGAGATTCTCATTGAGAGGCAATAGAGCTCTGCCAAGAATTGCCGCAGTGTCATCGATTGTTTTTTTCGCAGGTTTGCATGTGCCGGGGGCCATCTGTGCGCACCGAAGGTTCGAAGTTCTGCAAACCATTCACTTGGCGGAAGCCGGAATTGCGCAAGAGCAGCCGGCGGAAGCGAATCAGAAGAAGACGAATCGCATTGACGGCGCGGTGCAAACTGCGGATGGGAGAACGATCGCCGGCGTGACGCTGACACTGCGGTCAGCGGAAGCGAGGGAAGCGCAATCGTTGGAACGCCAGGCCACGGGAACGCAAGAAGGAAAATTCACATTCAGCGATTTGCCGGCGGGGAAGTACACGCTGCGGGCGGAAGCGCCGGGGTTTCAGCCGGTCACAAAGGAAGTGATTCTGAGCGAAGGCGCTCGGATCGAGTCGCTGCAGATTACGCTGCAAATTCTTCCGGTGAACGAGACGGTGGTGGTGTCAGAAACGCGCACGGCAGAACAGCTCGGTGATTTGCCCGCCCAGGTGACCGTGCTGTCCGAAAAAGACATTTCGCAAACCGCGGCACTGACGATCGACGACTTTCTGAAGCAAGTGCCAAGCTTCAGCTTGTTCCGCCGAAGCAGCAGTTTGGTTTCACATCCGACAACACAAGGAGTCTCCTTGCGGGGGATAGGAGCAAGCGGAGTAAGTCGCACCTTGGTCTTGCTTGACGGCGTCCCGTTCAACGATCCCGTGGGGAGCTGGGTGTATTGGTCGAAGATTCCTCTGTTGGGAATCGACACACTGGAAGTGGATGAAGGCGGCGTTTCGGCACTGTATGGGAGTTCGGCCATGGCGGGCGTGATCGACGTCACCACGCGACGACCTTCCGCGGCCCTCTTTGACCTCGCAGGGTTGTGGGGCACGCGGGGAACGGCGGATCTGGATCTTTTTGCGGGCGACCGGCGTGGCCCGGTCACCTACAGTGTCGGAGGGGATTTGTTTCGCACCGACGGATTCAATCTCACCCCAGAAGCTTTTCGCGGACCCGTCGACGTGAATGCATCTTCTCAGCACGAAACGGCAAACGGGCGTGTGGATGCGGAAGTTTCGAAGAACACGCTTATCTTTTTGAGCGGGAGGTATTTCAACGAAGTTCGCGACAATGGCACACGATTGCAAACCAACGGTACCCGGGAAGGATTCCTGCAGGCAGGATTGCGCTCGCACACGAAGGATGGCAGCGATTGGCAGGGGAATTTTTATTCTTTCGACCAACGATTTCGCAGCACCTTCAGTTCGATCGCCCTGGACCGGCAAACCGAAACGCTGACGCTATTGCAGAACGAGCCTTCGTACGGCTATGGAGGGAATGGCCAGTGGTCTCACCCGTTGCCGGGTTCGCAGGTCCTGATGGTGGGAGGAGATGAACGCTGGATCTACGCGCGTGACCATGAGAATGCATTTTCCGGTACAAGCACCAGGGATCGACGCATTCCTGGCGAGCAGGCGTTTGGCGGAGGATTTTTTCAGGATTTCTGGAGCCCCTGGTGGCGTCTGAATGTCATCGCAGGAGCGCGCGTGGATTACTGGCGAAATTACGCTGCCTCGCGGACGGAGACAGTTCTGCCCGCGAACACGACGACGGTCACGGTATTTCCAGACGTTTCGAAAACGACAGTGACTTCCCGAGCCGGGCTGGTTTTTCGCATGACGCAAGGGTTTTCGGTGCGAGGCGCGTTCTATCAGGGATTTCGTGCGCCCACGCTCGATGAACTATATCGCTCCTTCCGCGTAGGCAACGTTCTGACGAACGCCAATCCCAACCTCGGCCCTGAACATGTAAATGGATACGAATTTGGCGTGAATCAGCAGGTGACAACCAGAATGTTCTGGCGCGCCACGCTGTTTGCGGATCGCCTGGACAATCCCGTGTCGAATGTGACCGTTAGCGCGATACCTACTCTGATTACGCAGCAACGGCAAAATCTCGGGTACGCGAATGTGAAGGGGGCGGAAGGCGAAATCAGTTACCGGCTGGAGCAGCGGTGGAGCCTGGAAGCAAGGTATGTGTTTAATCAATCAGTCGTGGGGAATTTTGCGGCGAACCCAGCGATTGTCGGGAATCTCCTGCCACAAGTGCCAAGACACAGAGCGAGCGCGAGAATTCTCTATTCGCATCCGAAATGGGCTGATGCCAGCGTGGACGGCCGCTACGAGAGCCACCGCTTCGACGACAGCTTGAATCAGAGAAAACTCGGTAGCTACTTCGTGCTGAATCTCGAACTGTCGCGTGCGCTCGGCGAGCGCTGGCGCGGCTTCTTGAATTTGGAGAATGCGTTGAACCGGGAGTACTTCGTGCAGACGACTGCGGTGCCGCAGATTGGCACGCCTATTTTGTTTTCCGGCGGCGTGCGGTATCACTGGTCGAAGGCGCGCTGAGATTGCACCGAAAGGAATCGAAAAAATCACGCAGGATTGCGGCGGTAGAGCCACTCACTCTTGTTGACCGCTTCGCGCGGGGCAAGCGTGGCCACCACGGAGGGAGATCCGTTGGTTTTGGCGAGGATGGCGTCCACCTTGGGGCGCTGCGGAGCGAGCGAGCAAACGGGATCGGTGGCCGAAGCGTCGCCTGCGAGTAACAATGCCTGGCAGCGGCATCCGCCAAAGTCTTGTGCACGACGATCGCAGGATTTGCAAGGCTCCTGCATCCACTCTTCGCCGCGGAATTTCTGGAAAGCTTCGGAATTTTCCCAAATCTCGCACACGCTGCGGTTCTTCACGTTTTCAAACTTCAAGCCAGGGATGACTGTGGCGGCGTGGCAGGGAAGCGCGTCGCCGCTCGGCGTGATGAGCATGAGCTTGCGGCCCCAGCCGCCTACACAGGGTTTGGGATATTTCGCGTAATAGTCAGGCACGACAAAGAGCAAGCGGGTGTTGCCCGGTAATTCTTCCTCGGCGCGTTTTAAACGTCCAACGCAATAATCCAGCTGCTGCTTCGTTGGTAGAAGATTTTCGCGGTTCGCGAAGGCCCAGCCGTAATATTGCACGCTGGCGAATTCCACGCAGCCCGCGCCGGATTCCTCCACGATGGCGAGCATTTCTTCGAGTTCGTCCATGTTGCGGCGGTGGATGACGAAATTCAATGTGAGGCCGATGCGATAGCGCTTGAGCCATTGGAGCACGCGCAACTTGTGCTGGTGGGACTTGGTGCCGGAGATGTCGTTGGCAGTTTCTTCCCGCGCGCCCTGGAAGCTGAGTTGAAAATGATCTAGGCCGGCTTGCACTAAGGCATCGAGCTTGGCTTCGTCGAGCGGCAGGCCGGAAGTGATAAGACTCACGTACAGTCCGGCGGCACGAGCGTTGCGGATAAGCTCAACGATATCGGTGCGCGCGAGAGGCTCGCCGCCGGTGAAATCGGCCTGAAGAATGCCAGCTCGAGCAGCCTCCTTGAAAACGCGGGACCAGGTTTCTGTCGAGAGTTCGCTGGTACGCGATTGCAGCTCGAGAGGATTTGAGCAATAGACGCAGTGCAGTGGGCAGCGGTGGGTAAGTTCCGTGACGAGAGCGAGCGGATTGGAGCTAACATTCGGCATGGAAGAAAGATGGCTTTGCTCGGAATGACAGATAATTCCCGCTTCACTACATCTGGAAATCGAGCGCGCGTTCCTTTTGCAAAAGAGCGAGATAGCCAAGAATGTCCTGTTCGACTTTGTGCGGCTCGGCCTTGGAATAGAGCAATTGCAGCTCGCCGATGATTTGAGACACGGAGTGCTTGCCATCGCAGCGCGAAACGATCTCCAGGCTTGGACCATTCAGCCGTAGCGCGCGCTCGGGCATCAGCAACACGCGCTGGTTGTTGTTTTCTCCCATGCGGCAGCCCGCAGCGAGCCGCGGTCGGCTGTTCAAATCCACGCTCATGCGTTTTCCCTGGCTGGTTGGAAGGCGCCTGGCGGAGGCCAGCCGGGATTCACGTAAGCAAAATAAAGAGCGTCAAGCTGCGCCCAGAGGAGGTCGCACTTGGCGCGCAAAGCGGCGTAAGCTTTGTCCTGTTCTTCGCGGGTGCGCGCGTGCTTCACAACCCAGGCCAGCGCGAATTCTGCATCTTCTGGAGCTTGCGTGAGGCGGCCGGTGAAATAGTCGAGACCGCCGGAAAGCCAGGGGTAGTGCTGGCGCATGCGGTCCATGCGCAAGGCGATGAGTTTGTGGGAAAAAAGTTCGGTGAGCGAAGAGGCTACGGCCTCAAGATGCGAGCGCGTGGAGACGAAGTCCACATATGCTTGTACGGCGAACCGCGTGGCAGGGAGTATGCCGTCGCCGCGGAGTGCGTGTTCGCGGGAGAGACCTGTGGTCTCCACCAGTTTCAGCCATTTTTCGATGCCGCCTGGTTTTGTTCCGTCGCCGTCGTGATCCAGAATGCGTTTGCGCCAAGCCAGGCGAAAGGAAGCATCCTCGCTGCGCGCAAGGATGGCCGCGTCCTTGATCGGGATGCGGCTTTGGTAGAAGTAGCGGTTGAGCGCCCAGGCCTGAAGCTGGCCTCGCGTGAGCTTGCCTTCGTGCATGAGCAGGTGAAAAGGATGTTTGTGGTGATACCGCTGTTCGCCAATGGCATGAAAGCCGGCGATGAATTCTGCTTCGGAGAGCAAAGGCTTTTCGTAGGTGCTTGCCATTGGCACGGTCATAATTCGAACTCCATGCCATCGTAGGCGATTTCGAAGCCGGCATCCAGCACCACGCGGTGCTCGGCGCTATTTTCGTCAAGGATGGGATTCGTATTGTTGATGTGAATCAGGATTTTGCGGCCTACGGCTTTTTCGGGGAATTGCTCGAGCAAGCCGCCGGAGCCAGAGAGCGGCAAGTGGCCGATTTCGCGCGCGGTTTTTCTGCTGCGGCCCGTGCGCATTAGCTCTTCATCGCTCCAGAAAGTCCCGTCAATGAGCGTGACGTCAGCTGATTCGGCTGCCGACTTCCACATGCCGGAGGAGCCGGGAAGCGAAGGGGCAAAGAAAAAACGCTTCTCACCTTGCTCCATGACAAAGCCGATGGATGCATCTTCCGGCGGGACAGCGCGGAGGGTTTCCTCACTGACGTAATCCGGGTAGCAACCGCCGAGCGGCACGGTGCTGCAGATGAAGTCCGCAGGCTCGGAGGAATCCTCCGACAAATGACATCCCAAGCGTCCTTTGCTGGACAGCATCTGCCATTTCACCGGTGGGTTGGAGCGCTCCAGAACGCGGAAGATTCTATTCTCCTGCTGAAGAACACATTGCACGCCACGCGTGGCAAACACAAAAAAGCTCTGGAACTCGCGCAGATGAAGCAGACCCATCACGGAATCCACGTCGGCGCTGGGAAGAAACACGCCACCGATTGGAGGGGGAGAGGAAGTATCAACGGATGGAGCTAGTTCTCGCGCACCGAGCACCTGCTGACGCAAATCCGGTGAAGCGCACAGCAGAAACCAGACCTTGGAGCCAGGAGAAAAAATGACCTGGGTCTGTGTACGCGGACGAGCCTTCAACGTGCCGTTGCGCAAGGCGCTACAGTTGGGACACGGACAATTCCATTGGGGAAAACCGCCCCCGGCTGCGGATCCGAGGACTCTTACGCGCATTTCCGTACGTGGGCCAGCGTGCTCGCCTGGCGGACAGAACGATTAGAGCTCGGCGTTGGCGTAGGAGCTGACTTCGCAGTTGAGCTCAATCTCTTCGTGCCGAGGCGTGGTCCATTCCATGAGAAAAGGCTCCTTTAGGAGTCGAGTGTTCAGCAAGACGTTAAAACTAGCACGTATTGGACCAAAAGGGAAGGGCGAACTGGCGTCAGCGAGGCGTCAGCGAGGTCGGGAAGTGCTTCGATTTAGGGGACTTGGAGACAACGATGAGATGGTCGGCAGGAAGAGGAGCAGAAAGTATCGGGTTGAAGTCTATTCCGCCCGCCGGCAAATTAGTGCCTGCGACGAGTTAGGACTTACCAAGCCGGGCACACAAGCCATAACGTGACTTGACCCTTCCAAGGACCTCTTCCAAGCTGGATTTCAAAGCTTTCAAAAGCCAGAGCCAGTCATCTTTGGGGTGGAGCGTGAAAAGGACCAGAACATTCCTGACTTCGGCAACTCGCCTTCGAGCTCTCCTGGGATTTGCGGCCATCGCGCTACTGCTCGCCCCTGGCGCCTACGCGCAAACGGCGTCGGAGGAATACGTCAAGCCCGTACCGTTGCTGCAGGGAAGCGCCGGCTTCATTACCAACTTCGAGGGCGGCCAACCCGATCTGCATCCCATTGTCACGCCCGTAGTCCTTTTGCCGATCGGCCAAAGGTGGCTCTTTGAAACGCGAGCGACCTTCGAAAACGATTTAGTTGCGGTGCCAGGGAGGCCCGGGTTTCATGGAGGCCCGGTAGAAAAAGAAGTCGAATACGCCCAGCTGGATTTCCTTGCGAATCCCTACGTGACGGTAACTATAGGGCGGTTTCTCACGCCTTTCGGGATATTCAACGAGCGGCTCTATCCGGCATGGATTCGGAACCTGCAGTCCGACCCCCTAGTCCTGCCCATCGGAATCGGCCCGAGCAATGCGAGTACCGGCGGCATGGTTCGCGGGGGCTTCAAAGCCAACCGGCAGCTCAACATCAACTATGCGGCCTACTTTTCGGCGCTCTCGACGACCAGTCCCGTAGACTCTGATCGATTTGCTGGCCTGCGCACGGGAATTTTTGTGCCCAAAGCGCGATTGGAACTCGGCGGCTCCTTTCAACATTTGCTGCAGCAGGAGCGCTCGAATTTGTTTGGGTTTCATGCGATCTGGCAACCGGCGCCACTACCTTTGGATATCCGTGGCGAGTATGCCCGTTCAAAGCGCGGCAGCGGCTATTGGGTTGAGCCCGCTTACAAGTTGAGCCAGTTCCCATTTCTGCAGAACGAAATGCGGCGCACGCAACTCGTGGCGCGGTATCAGCAGTTTTTCACAGGGGACCTGCCCAGCGATTCGTTGCCTTCCGTGAATACCAAGCAGTTCGAATTCGGCGTGAACTATTACTTCATGGATGGATTGCGGGCTACCACTAATTATGGTCGACAATTCAGCAGCGCGGGAAACCTCAATGTTTGGACACTGGGTCTTACCTACCGTTTTGTGGTTCCCCTGGGGCCCGCAGGGAGGGTGCCATGAAGCGCAAGTGGCTAATGATTGGTAGTCTGGGTGTGATGGCGTGTCTAATCCGCACGGCGATTGCCCAGGAACACGAAAGGTCGGACAAAGGTTCCAGTGCGGTGGCGACCGCAGCGTCTTCGACGGCCACTTCCAACGCGAGCCATGCCAGCGCATCGGCACAGGCTTTAAGAAGCTCCGCCAGCGAAGAGCGAGCCGCGCGCCTGGAGGGAGAGAAGCGCTTCCGCACGAATTGCGGGCGCTGCCATCAGCCGCCGCATAAATTTCCGCCGCGTGTGATGGCCACAGCCCTTCGACACATGAGGGTTCGGGCCATGCTTACGGACGAGGACATGAGGCTGATTCTGCGCTACATGACGCAATGAGGGCGAACCGCATGCTCGTCAAAGCAAGGCGCATTTTGGCGTGCGTCGCCATGCCAGCCGCGCTTTCCTGCCCTTGCGCAGCGGGGCAGAGTCCGCAGCCGGCAGCGCGAGTCATCGAGATTCTGGCCGACCACGACAGCCGATATAAGATGGCGGGCCAGAAGCAGCCAATGATTACGGTGAAAGCAGGCGAACCGATTACTTTGCGGATCACCGCCAAGAAGGCCAAAAACGTCAACCGCGACGGAGCGATTCACGGATTTACCCTGCTTCATGCAAAAGATCGCAGCCCCGTTCCCGACTGGGATTTTCTATTAAAGCCGGGCGTTCAGGAGTTCTCGGTAACGGCGCCGGGCGGGCCAGGGGAATACCTGGTGGTCTGTACGGTGATCTGCAGTCAGGATCATGAAGGCATGGAAATGAAGTTTGTCGTGCGGCCCTGACTTGGCCTGAGCATTGCGGCCGGAACGCACATGAGTAAGAAGGAGACAAGGATGAAAAAATCGGGAGCGGTTTTCTTTATCGCCGCGGTCGCGGGGATCGCATTTTATGCGGCTCCGGGGTGGGGAGCAGGCGAAAAAACTTTCCACGGAGAGATTACGGATACGCAATGCGCGATGAATGTGCACTCGCTGAGCCAATCCCACAAAGAAATGATGGCAATGAAGCCGGAGATCAAGAAGAATGCAGACTGTGCGCGCTATTGTGTGAAGGAACGCGGCGGAAGATACGTGCTGCAAACCAAAGACAAAGTTTACAAGCTGGACGCCCAAATCCTGGCCCAAGAATGGGCGGGGCAAAGAGTAAAAGTTGTCGGGGCCCTTGACTCTAAGACAGCCGTGATTACCGTGGTCAAAATCGAAGCGGTCGACGCCAGCCCAAGCAACGCCCCGAAGTCAAAGTAGCGCCATATTTGCCTTTTGGGCACGGGCCAAAAACCCTACCACTACTCGTTGAAGTCAACTCGTGCACGCCCCACAATTCCTGGGAGTCGAAAATCCACGTTTGATCCCCGGCTAGTCTCACACCTTTTTTCAACCTAAATGCATGTTTTCTCTTGACAAGGCCCGAAAACCGGGTAGGATGGGGCGCAAAGTGGTAGAAAGTGGGATGAAGGGGCACCAGGTAGCAACAGGTGGCAAGCGGTAGGACAAAGTAGAACGTCAGCGTTCGTTGTGGCGAAAGTGGACATTTTGGCCATTCGAGACCACATTTTGGCGTTCGATTCCGCCGATCGGGTCGAACTGGGCGGGGCGCATGAAGCTGCGGGGCAACTGTCCGGCGAAGGTGGACGAGAAGGGTCGTCTGAAGATACCCGCGGTGTTTCTCGACCAGTTGAAGGAATACGGAGAGCAATTTTACATCACCAGCACCACCGGTGAAACTGCGCGGATATATCCGATGAAGGTTTGGTCGGAGATCGAAGACAAACTCGAGAAGATGCCGAGCACGAACCGGGCAAAGAGGAAGTTCCTAATGCGGACTAGCTATTACGGGCAGACGGTGGAGCTGGATGGGCAGGGCAGGCTGCTACTGCCGACGGTGCTGAGGGAGTCGGCGCAAACCAAGGGCGACGTGGACGTGCTAGGCAACCTGGACTATCTGGAAGTGATGAATCACACGCGCATGGTGGACAAGCTGAAGAATGAGCCGTACACGGACGAGGACGACAAGGCGCTTGAGGATTTGGGGATCTAAGAATCAAGAAGAAGTAGCGATTCGTTAGTGGCGGGTGGCGAGAAGAGAGTGGGCAGAGTTGGGTGCGGCGCACACGCCGGTAATGCTGAGAGAGGTGCTCGAATGGCTGCGCGTAAAGCCGGACGGAACGTACATCGACGCCACGGTAGGAGCGGGCGGACACTCGCAAGCGATCGCCGGGAAACTGGCCTCTGGCAGGCTGATCAGTCTGGACCGGGACGCACAGGCGCTCGCCATGGCGCGGGAGCGGCTGAAGACCTTTGGGGCGAAGGTGACGGTGGTGCACGCGCCGTTCTCGAGGATTGCGGAGGTCGCACCCGAGTTGGGGATTCCGCCGGCGGACGGGGTCTTGGCCGACTTGGGAGTTTCGAGCATGCAGCTTGACCAAGCCGCGCGAGGGTTTTCCTTTCGCGAGGCCGGTCCGCTGGATATGCGCATGAATGCCGAGGACGAATTGACGGCGGAGGAAATTGTGAATCGATGGCCGGAGCGAGAGCTGGCCGATTTGCTCTACCGCGAAGCGGACGAGCACGATTCCAGAAGGATCGCCAGGGCGATCGTAAGAGCGCGGCCGATACGCGACACCGCGCACCTGGCGGCGACTGTGGCAGGGGTCCGAAAGCAATGGGGAAGGCAGAGACTGCATCCCGCAACAAAAACGTTTCTGGCGCTGCGGATAGCGGTGAATCGAGAGTTGGAGGAACTCGGGCAGTTTCTTTCTCGGACCCCCGCCGCAATGAATTCGGGCGGACGCTGGGTGGTGTTGAGCTACCACTCGCGGGAGGATCGCCTCATTAAGCGCGCGTTTCAAGAAGGAGAGCGGGCAGGAACGCTCCGGGTGCTGACGAAACACGTAATCCAGCCCAGCAGGGAAGAAACGGCGGGCAACCCGCGTTCGCGAAGTGCGAAACTGCGGTGCGCGGAAAGAGTGTAGTGATGACGAGCAGGAAAAAAGCAAGGCCGGCGCGGGAATTTCAGACCGTCAAGCGGATTGACAATTCGCGTTTGGTGCGCCGATTTGAACCAGTCAAGCTGCGATATTACTACCGCACGCTGGCGCTGGGCGCATTCGTGGCGGCTTTCTTCATGCTCTACATCTACCAACACTTTCGCTGCATCGATCTGAGCTTCCAATTGGAGCAAGTCAAAGCAAAACAAGTGGAAGCGGCGACGTTGAATTCTTCCTTGAAGCTGGAGATTGCGAGCCTGCGAAATCCGATGCGCATTGACGTGATTGCGCGCCGCCAATTGGGCTTGACCGAGCCGCTGCCAACGCAAGTCCGCGAATACGACTCTCCGCCGGGAGCCCAGGTGGCTGCTGCGAGATACGTACGCCAGAACCGCTCGCAATAGAACCTATTGCCGGTGAGGCGTCATGGTATTTGTACCCACAGAAGTGAAGCTCGAGGCAGAGCATCGGCCGAACTGATTCATCATGCCCCTCAACCGCGCGCACGTCGTGAAGGTGGACCGCCGAGCGGTGATCGACAAACGGGGGTTCACGGCGAGTGAGCGGCAGCTCCTCGTTGCCTGCCTAATTCTGATTTGTATCGTCGCCATCGTTGGCCGGCTGGGCTACCTACAGCTGTTCCGTCACAGCGAATACCTCGCCCGCGCCGCTCGGCAGCAGCAACGCACCATCGAAATCACTCCCAAGCGAGGTTCCATCTACGACCGCAACAGGGATCCTCTGGCCATGAGCATTCCGGTGGACTCTGTGTTTGCCGTGCCCATCGAAATCGGAGATGCGCAGCTTGCGGCCCAATTGCTCTCGCGCGTGCTGGGAATCCCCGGTGACGTGCTGGAAGCAAAATTGGGCTCCGCGCAAAGCTTCGTTTGGATTGCCCGCAAAGTGCCTCCCGACAGGAAAGAAGCAGTGGAAGCGTTGAATCTGAAAGGCATTTACTTCCAGAAAGAGAATCAGCGCATCTACCCGAAGCGCGACCTTGCTGCCCACGTGCTGGGTTTTGTCGACCTCGACGAAAAGGGCCTCGGCGGGATCGAATATGGGCTCGACGGCCAGATTCGCGGCAAGAGCGAAAAAATTGTGGTGATGGCGGACGCGCGTCAGCGTTGGTTCGACGGTGTGGAGGCGCAGCGCGAACGCGGCGCGGATGTCGTCCTGACGCTCGACGAGCAGATTCAATACATCGCAGAGAGAGAACTCGCTGTAGCTATCACTAAGACGCATGCCCTGGCTGGCTCGGTCGTGGTGATGAATCCCAACAACGGGGAAATTCTCGCGCTGGCCAATTGGCCGAAGTTCAATCCAAACACAGCAAATGAGGCATCCGCGGAAGCGCGCATGAACCGCGCCGTGACCGCGCTTTACGAACCCGGTTCGACCTTCAAGTTGATCACGCTGGCGGCGGCGTTCGATCAAGGCATCGTCCGGCCAGAAGAAGTTTTCGATTGCGAGAACGGCGCTGTGTACGTCGCAGGCCACCGCATTCGCGACCATAAGCCGTTTGGCTTGCTGACGGTCTCCGGCATCCTGGCGCAATCGAGCGATGTGGGCGCGATCAAAATTGCGCTCCGGCTGGGAGCGCCCAAATTTTATGATTACATTCGCGCCTTTGGCTTCGGCCAGCTTACCGGCGTGGATTTGCCTGGCGAAAGCAAAGGCCTGGTGAGGCGGCTGGAGAACTGGTCGGCAGTCTCTATCGGGTCGATTTCCATGGGCCAGGAAGTTGGCGTCACGCCCGTCCAACTCGTTACTGCAGTTTCCTCCATTGCCAATGGGGGGCTTCTCTACCAGCCGCATGTGGTCGCAGAACTGCTCCGCGAAAATAAAGCTTTGCCCGCCGACAGTCTGCGGGCCCTGGCAGAGCCGCGGCGCGTCATCCGGCCGGAAACGGCAGCAACGCTGCGCCGGCTGATGGAAGGCGCGGTCTTGAACGGCACTGGAAAGCTGGCGCATTTGGATGGCTGGACTGCCGCAGGAAAGACCGGCTCCGCGCAAAAAATTGATCCCGCCACGGGTCGCTACTCGCACACGCAACTGATTGCCTCGTTCACAGGATTTGCCCCCATCAACAATCCGGCAGTAACGATTCTTGTGTCTCTGGATTCGCCCGTCGGGCCCCATGAAGGCGGCCAGGTAGCAGCGCCCGTTTTCAAGCGCATCGCCGAGCAAGTGTTGCCTTATCTGGATGTGCCCCGCGACATTCCGATCGAGCCACGGTTGATTCAAGTTGCCTACAAGGAAGCAAATGCATCAAACTTAGCAGCGCTCTCGGACTTCACTCCAACGGATTTTACAGCTCTACCGGACCTATCCCCAGCCGAGTCCTCCGGGATAAAAGCGCGGAGTGCGAAAAGCCAGGCGGCCGTCACTGTGGCCGTGGACGAAGGCGGAGACGTCCCGGTGCCAGACTTCTCCGGAAAGACCGTACGGGAAGTAACGGAGACGTGTTTGAAGCTCGGACTGGATCCCTTCCTGGTTGGCAGCGGTCTTGCACGAAGTCAAGTGCCAGCGGCGGGAATCAAGGTACGGCGCGGAGCGAAGCTGACCGTGCAATTCGGGGCACCGGCGGCAAAGATAGCCAAGCCGAAACGGAAGCGCAGGCATTAGGATGAAGATGGCACTGGGTCCGGAAAACAGGTGAAACACACCACCTCGATCGAGCAGGACGCGCCTGTGAAACATTCTGTCCAAGTCGCTGGATCAATAACGGGAAAGAAACTGAGCGAGTTGCTTCGCGGGGCAGAAGCCACTCTGCCGAGTGCTGCCGACCGCATCGAGATTCAGCTGGTGACTTGTGATTCCCGCAGGGTGGAGAAAGGCGCGCTCTTTTTCGCGTTGCATGGCGCCAAGGCGGACGGAAACACGTTTATTGAAGACGCAGTAAAACGCGGCGCGGTGGCCATTGCCAGTGAAAAACCAGCTCCCCAGAAATTTTCTCGCGGAGTCGCGTGGATTCAAGTAAAAGACGCGCGAAAGGCGCTGGCGATCACATCGGCAAATTTCTTTGATCATCCGGCCTATGCCCTGCAACTCGTGGCGGTTACCGGAACGAACGGCAAGACGACTACTGCTTCGCTGGTAGACGCGATTGTAAAAGCCTCGGGTGCGCGCACCGGTTTGTTTGGAACTATCGCTTATCACACGCCGCTCGGTGACCATCCCGCTCCCAATACCACTCCTGAATCCGTGGATCTGCAAGGATTCTTTGCCGAGATTCGCGATGCGGGAGGAAAGTACGCGGTGCTGGAGGCGAGTTCGCACTCGCTTTCGATGGACCGTTTGTGGGGCTGCCATTTTCACGCGGCGGTGTTCACGAATCTGACGCGCGAGCACATGGATTATCACAAAACGTTCGAAGACTATTTCGCGGCGAAAAGGCGGCTCTTCGAAGGCACCGGCGCAGGCGCGCCGGAAGTCGCGGTGGTCAATACCGACGACGGTTACGGAAAGCAATTGGTCGGCTTGGCAAAGAACACCGTGACTTATGGGCTCGAATCTGATGCGGACATTACCACCAAAAAATTCCAACTCAGCTTCGAGGGCTTGAATTTCACGGCGCACACGCCAAGCGGAAAACTGCAGGCAGCTTCGCGGCTCGTTGGCAGAATCAATGTCTACAACCTGCTTGCCGCGATTGGCGCGGCGCAGGCGCTGGGTTTTTCCAATGAAATCATCGAGAAGGGCATCCAGAATCTCGAGAGCGTTTCCGGACGATTCCAGCGCGTCGATCTTGGCCAGGCCTTCCTGGTGATCGTGGATTACGCGCACACCGATGACGCCCTGGAAAACCTGATTCGTACGGCCCGCGAACTGAATCCCAAGGGCCGCATCATCACGCTTTTTGGCTGCGGCGGATTGAAAGACCGCACCAAGCGGCCAGTGATGGGAGAAGTGACGGGTCGGTTGAGCGACCTGACGATCGTCTCCAGCGACAACCCGCGCACGGAAGATCCTCTGAAAATCATCAGCGACATTGTCGTCGGCCTACAGAAAACGGCTGGCAGATATCTGATCGAGCCCGACCGCGAGAAAGCCATCGGCATGGCCATGGATGAAGCGCGGGCGGGCGACATCGTGCTGCTGGCGGGAAAGGGCCACGAGAATTACCAGATCCTCGCAGATCGCACGCTGGAGTTTGACGATCGTGAGGTGGCGCGGCGCGCGCTGCGCGCGCGTGGTTTTGATGGGCCGCACAATGGCTCAGGGTTTGGCACCTAGCGCGCTTGTTTCAAGGTAGCAACAGGTACCAACGAGGGTGCTCGGGCCCCTGCAGGTTGGGGCAGCCAAGTAACGGAGCTCTCTTAAAGGAGGAGCCCTCAAAACGTTGAAAACCGAACGAGCCGTAGGGCACTGGACTAAAACCAACCCTTTGAGGAACTTATGCGGTGGAAGATTGCACAGGTGGCTGGCGCTTTGGGTACTCGGCCGGGGGCGGGACTCGACCCCATGGCCCGGCTGGCCGGTGTGTCGATTGATTCTCGCACGGTACGTGCAGGAGAACTGTTCGTGGCTATCCACGGACCGCGTCACGATGGACACGATCATGTGGCCAGTGCGCTGGAGCTTGGCGCCATCGCGGCGGTGGTGGCCGAAGCGCAGCTTCCGCGCTTTGCAGGCTGCGTGGGCGACCGCTGCCTGCCCGTGGCCGACACTTTCGAAGCGCTCAAGCAACTGGCGCGGGCCGTGCGCGAAGCTTGGGCTGGGAAAATTGTCGGCGTCACCGGCTCCGTTGGCAAGACCACCACGAAGGAAATACTGGCGGCCTTGCTGGGCACGAAGCTGCGGGTCCTGAAATCCGAAGGAAATTTAAATAACGAGTACGGGCTCCCGCTCACGCTGTTTCGCCTGGAAGAAGCGCATCAGGCGGCCGTGCTCGAGATGGGAATGTCGCGCCGCGGCGAGCTTTCGCGGCTTGCGGCGATTGCTCGGCCCGACGTTGGTGTGGTGACGCGCGTCTCGCCCGCGCATTTGGAATTTTTCGTTTCGGTTGACGAAATTGCTTTGGCGAAACGCGAGTTGATCGAAGGGTTGAATGGGCGGGGATCCACGGCCGTACTGAACGCCGACGATCCGCGCGTCGCGGCGTTTGGGCCTTACGCGCCGGGCCGCGTTCTGACGTACGGCATCGAAAAGCCGGCGTTTTTTATGGCCCACGAAATTGAAGACCGCGGTGCCTTGGGGTCAGCGTTCGATTATGTAAGTCCCGAAGGGCGCGTGCGGTTGGAGCTCACCGTGCCAGGTCGGCATGCGATTGCCAACGCCTTGGGGGCGCTCGCGGCCGCCAGCATTTGGGGAATCGGCGCGGCCGAGGCGCAAAGCGTGTTCAACACGCTACGCGCACCCGCCATGCGCGGGGAACTGCTGCGCTTTTCCAACGGTGCGGCGCTTATCAACGACAGCTACAACTCGAGCCCGGCGGCGCTGCAAGCGATGACCGCATTGCTTGCGGCCACGCCGAATTTTCAGCGGCGGATTCTGGTTGCCGGAGAGATGCGCGAATTGGGTAGCGCTTCGCCGGAGCTGCACCGCGAGGCAGGGCAGTTCGCGGCGAAGACCGGAAAAATTGATTGGGTCCTCGGCGTTGCTGGCGACGCTTCACAAATCGTCGAAGGAGCGGCGGCGGCAGGGCTGCCACGCGCCCGGACAAAATTCTTTGCCACGCCGCCGGAAGCCGCCGAATTTCTAGAAACGCTCGTTTCTGCCGGCGATTTGCTACTGATCAAGGGTTCGCGTGGCGTGAAAATGGAGCAAATTGTCGATGCGCTGATCGCCCGTTACGCCGCACCGGGAGAGTTTTCGCGGCAGGAGGTTCGGCACTAATGCTCTACTACCTCCTCGTCGAAGTTCTGCGGCGCGACTTCAGCCCGCTCAACGTTTTTCGTTACATCACGGTGCGCACCGTCTACGCCAGCTTGACCGCGATGTTCCTCGCGCTGGTTTTTGGCCCTTGGCTGATTCGCCGTTTGCGCGAGCTCCAGATCGGGCAGTACATCCGCGAAGAAGGTCCGCAGCAGCATCAGAAGAAAGCAGGCACGCCGACGATGGGCGGCGTCCTGATTGTCTTATCCACAGCGATTCCCGCGCTGCTCTGGGCCGACTTAACTAACCCCTTCATCTTGATCGCACTTTTCGCGCTGGGCGGATTCGCAATCATCGGTTTCATCGACGACTACGCCAAAGTCTCGAAACGCCAGAACCTCGGTCTCACGGCGAAGAAAAAAATCTATTTCCAGGTCTTGGTCAGCCTAATCGTTGGCGGTTCTTTGCTGGTGCTGCTCAAGCGCAACGTCTACTCCACGCAACTGGTAATTCCCTTTGCCAAACGGATTCACCCGGACCTCGTTATTCATCCGCTGATGAACACTCCGTACTGGTGGCCAATCGCTTTTCTTCCGTTCCTCGTCTTTGTCTGCGTGGTGATTGTTGGTTCCTCGAACGCCGTGAATCTCACCGACGGTCTGGACGGCCTCGCCATCGGCTGTACCGTGATAGCGGCGGGAGCTCTCACCGTACTTACCTACGTCAGCAGCAATTTTCGCTGGGCCGCCTATCTCGACATTCAATACATCCCGAAAGTGGGCGAACTCACCGTTTTTTGCGGCGCTCTGGTCGGCGCATCTTTAGGGTTCCTCTGGTACAACGCGCATCCCGCGGAAATGTTCATGGGCGATGTTGGGTCGTTGTCCCTCGGCGGAACGGTCGGAACGGTCGCCGTCATCATCAAGCAGGAAATTTTGCTGTTTTTCGTCGGCGGGATTTTTGTTGTCGAAGCGCTCTCGGTTATTTTGCAGGTGTTTTCGTTCAAGCTGCGCGGCAAGCGCATTTTTCGCATGGCGCCCATTCATCACCATTTCGAATTGCTGGGTTGGAGCGAATCCAAAGTGATTGTGCGCTTCTGGATCGCTGCGCTGGTTTTTGCGCTGTTTGCGCTGACGACTTTGAAGCTTCGGTGAGTTTGTAGGGGCGCAGCATGCTGCGCCCCGGTTTTTGAGGCATATAACGGTAGGAGCATTTCGCTTGGAGATGTCAATGAGGATCGAGCTTCGGAACAAGCGTGTGCTCGTCGTGGGACTCGCCCGAACGGGCTTGGCTACGGCGTTGTTCTGCGCTGCGCGAGGCGCGCGCGTGACCGCCACGGACACGCGCACGGAAAAGGAGCTCAGCGACACGGTCGCAACTCTGCAAAAAGCCGGGGTGGCTTTGGAACTGGGTGGCCACCGTCAGGAAATGGTTCTGGACGCGGACCTGATCATTCCCAGCCCCGGCGTACCTGCCGATGCGCCCCTTTTGCAATTCGCGCGCGCCAAGGACGTCACCATTTGGAGCGAAGTCGAGCTGGCCAGCCGCTTTCTCAAAGGTCGCCTCATCGGGATTACCGGCTCGAATGGAAAAACAACCACCACTTCGCTGATCGAACACATTCTGAAGAACACTGGTTTCTCTACGATTCTGGCGGGCAATATCGGCATGCCTTTGATCTCGTGCGTGGAGAAAACCAGCGATAAGAGCATTACCGTCGCGGAGCTGAGCAGTTTTCAGTTGGAGTTGATCGAAAAGTTCCGCCCTAACATCAGCGTGTTCCTGAACCTCACGCCCGATCATCTGGACCGCCATCACACTCTGGAAAGTTACGGCGCTGCCAAGGCGCGAATCTTCGAGAACCAGACGGAGGCGGACAGCGCCGTGCTGAACGCGGATGATCCCGGCACGACGCCGTATGCTCCCGCGAAACCGCAAGTGTTCTGGCTCAGCCGCAAACAGCGCGTGGCTCAAGGTGTTTTCTTGAGAGGAAAGGAAATCCTGTTTCGTCGTGACGGAGTCGAGGAAGCGGCCCTCAAGCTCGCAGATATCCCGCTCCCCGGCGCGCACAACGTAGAAAACGTTCTCGCGGCTGTAGCGGCGACGCGTCTAGCGGGGGCAGAACCGTCGGCGATCGCCAAAGGCGTCCGCTCTTTTGCCGGAGTCGAGCATCGCCTGGAGTTCGTCGCGGAAATCGCTGGCGTGCGTTTTTACAACGATTCGAAAGCCACCAACGTCGACGCCACTTTGAAAGCGCTCGATGCTTTTCCGGGACGCATCCTGATTATTTTGGGCGGCAAAGACAAAGGCAGCGACTACACGGTGCTGCAAGCGCCCCTGCGGGGAAAAGCCATCCTTGCGCTCTTGATCGGCGCCGCCGCCGGCAAAATCGAAAAACAAATTGCCGGCAGTGTGGCCATCGAGCAAGCCGGAACCATCGAACGCGCCGTCGAAACCGCAGCGCACGCCGCGCGCGCCGGCGATGTCGTTTTGCTGGCCCCCGCGTGCGCCAGCTTCGACCAGTTTCAAAACTACGAGCACCGCGGCCGTGTCTTCAAGGAATTAGTGCATCAGCTCGAGCGCCAGGCCGCGAGTACAACTCCTTTAGGGGGGCGGTGAACCCACATGCCAAGACGCCCCGACAGTGACCGCTGGCTTTTTGGTGTGACGCTCGCGCTCTGCCTCTTTGGTGCGGTCATGATCTTGAGCGCTTCGGCAGTGACCGCCGAACAGTTGTACGGTCACTCGTACATCTTCCTCGTTCGCCAGGCGGCCTGGCTTCTCATCGGCCTGCTCGGGATGTTCGTCTTGATGCGCACCGATTACCACAAGCTCCGGCAGCCGTCCGTGATTTACCCGGTGTTTTGTGCCGTTGTGCTGATGCTGATCGGCGCATTTTTTCTCGATCGCTCCCACGCCACGCATCGTTGGATTCGTTTAGGCCCGGTAGGGATTCAGCCCTCGGAGCTCGCAAAATTCGCGATCATTCTCTACCTGGCTTGGTTTTTGGATCAGAAGCGGCGCGGCAAAGGCGCCATGGAATTCTGCAAAGAAGATTTTCTGCACACCATTCTTCCTGCTTTCGCACCAGTCCTCGTCTGCGTGGCGTTAATCCTTGCCCAGCCCGACCTTGGCACATCGGTGGACATCCTTTTGTTCGCCACGACGATTCTGTTTGTCGCGGGACTTTCCTGGAAATGGATCGCCACCGGATTCGCGGTGGCTCTCCCCGCGCTCTATCTGCTGATCACGCTGGCTCCGTATCGCATGGCCCGCTTTCTCTCGTTTTGGGATCCCAGCTCCGACCCGCAGGGCGCTGGCTTTCAATTGCGGCAATCGCTGATTGCTGTGGGCTCCGGAGGGCTTACCGGCGTCGGCTTGATGGAAAGCAAGCAAAAGCTGTTTTACTTGCCCGAGGCGCACACCGATTTCATCTATGCCGTGATTTGCGAGGAACTCGGTTTCATCGGCGCGTTGTTCGTCATCGCGCTCTTTGTCGTTTACGGTAGGCGCGGCATCCGCGCGGCCTTTGCGGCGCCGGACGCCTTTGGGCGTTTGCTGGCCCTGGGCATCACGGCCATGGTTTTGTGGCAGGCGCTGATCAATTTCGCGGTCGTACTCGGCATGGTTCCGACCAAAGGCATTCCGCTGCCGTTCATCAGCTATGGCGGATCGAGTTTACTGGTGATGCTGCTGGGCACCGGCGTGCTGCTCAATATTTCGCAGCAGACGGTGTCGGAATGACCTACGAATGGCACTTCGCGGGCATTGCTCCGGTAGGGGCGCAGCATGCCCTGCCCCAATCGAGGCAACCTAAGCCGTGAAGCTCTTAATCGCAGGCGGCGGCACAGGCGGACATGTCTTCCCCGCTTTGGCCATTGCGCGGGAATGGCTTTCCCGGGGAAAAGAAAGGGAAGTCGTGCTGGTGGGAACCGAACGAGGAATCGAGATGAAGCTGGTGCCGCAAGCGGGGCTGCCGCTGGAGACGCTGCGTGTTGCCGGGCTGAAAGGCAAGGGCGGCGCGACGCTGTTCAAGAATTTGACCATGCTGGTTCCGGCCATGTTTGACGCGCGGCGCGTGTTGCGCAAGCACAAACCGGTCGCTGCGTTTGGCGTTGGGGGCTATGCGGCAGGACCGATGATGCTGGCCACGTGGCTGAGTGGCGTTCCCAACATCATTTTTGAGCCTAACGCCGAACCGGGCTTGACCAACAAGCTTCTCGCGCGGCTTTCAAAGCGCGTTGCCACCGGCTATGGAGTTTCTGCACAGGCCTGGGGGGAAAAGGCCGTTGTCACCGGCTGCCCGGTGCGCTCGGAGTTCTTTTCCATCCCGCCGCACAAACCAGGAAAGCCCCTGCGCTTGCTCATTACGGGCGGCAGCCAAGGCGCGCTGCCAATCAATCGAGCTTTCGTGGATTCGATGGATCGTTTGGCCAAGCGAAAGAATGAGCTGTCCATCGTTCATCAAACCGGCGAGCGTGATTACGACGCCGTCCGAACCGCCTATGCGCGCCGCGAAATCCTAGCGGAAGTCGTGCCTTTCCTGACCAACATGCCCGAGCGCTTCGCCTGGGCCGATATCATTGTTTGCCGCGCCGGCGCCATCACCGCTGCGGAAGTCGCCGCCGCAGGCCGCGCCGCCATGTTTATCCCCTTTGGCAGAGCCACCGACAGCCATCAATTGCGCAACGCGCAAGAAATGGTCCGTGCCTGTGCCGGCCGCCTCATCACCGAACCCGAGCTGACCGCCGAAAAGCTGGCTGGCGAGATTTTCTCGTTGCTCGACCAGCCCCTGGAAATTGAGAAGCTTTCTTCGAACGCGCGCGCCATGGCCCACCCTCAGGCCACGCGCGAAATCGTCAACCTGATCGAAGAGGCCGCAAACGTGCAGGCTATTCGACCGGGGGCAAATCCATGATGGTCTCCTTTCGCAACTTTCAGCGCATTCATCTCGTCGGTATCGGCGGCATCGGCATGAGCGGCATCGCCGAAGTCCTTTTGACGCTCGGCTATTCGGTTTCCGGCTCGGACTTGAAGCTTTCGAACATTACCGAACGGCTGCAAAAATTAGGCGCGACTATTTACGAAGGCCACCAGGCATCCAACGCCGATGGCGCGCATGTGGTTGTGACCTCTTCAGCCGTAAAGCCCGAAAATCCGGAAGTTGTCGAAGCGCATAACATGAAAATTCCCGTCATCCCGCGCGCGGAAATGCTCGCGGAATTGATGCGCTTGAAATACGGCATTGCCGTTGCCGGCGCGCACGGCAAGACCACCACGACTTCCATGGTTGCTTCGGTTCTAGCGGCAGCGCATCTTGATCCCACGTTTGTCATCGGTGGACGTGTCAATCAAGCGGGAACCACTGCCAGGCTGGGGAAGGGTGAATACTTTGTCGTGGAAGCTGACGAAAGCGACCGCAGCTTCCTGATGCTCGCACCGGTCGTCGCCGTCGTGACCACCATCGACCGCGAACATCTCGATCAATACACTTCGCTCGAAGATATTCAGGACGCCTTCATTCAGTTCGTGAATCGCGTGCCGTTTTACGGCGCGGCGATTCTCTGTGTCGACGAGCCCAACGTCCAGGCCATCATTCCCAGCGTGAAGCGACCCATCATCACTTACGGCACCTCAAGCCAGGCCGATCTGGTCATCAGCGACGTAAAACTCGACGGACTGGAAAGCCAATTTCGGCTTACCTACAAGGGCGACGATCTAGCCCTCTTCCGCCTGTCGCATCCTCCGGGGATGCACAACGTGCGCAATGCCGCGGCCGCCGCCGCCGTGGCCCTGTACCTCAACGTCGCCTCCGATCTCATTCGCAAGGGCCTGGCAAAATTTGCGGGAGTTGGCCGCCGCTTTGACATCAAGGGCGTCGTCAACAACATTACCGTGATCGACGATTACGGCCATCACCCCGCCGAAATCCGCGCCACGCTCGCCGCTGCGCGCGGCTGCAAGTTCAATCGGTTGCTGGTGCTGTTCCAGCCGCACCGCTTCACACGCACACAGCATCTGTGGGACGAATTCTGCCGTGCCTTCAATCAAGCCGACGTTCTCGTCTTGACCGATATCTATCCTGCCAGCGAATCGCCCATCCCCGGCGTAACCAGCGAAACGCTTGCTGGCGCCATTCGCCACGCTGGCCACAAGAATGTTCACTACGCTTCTTCGCTTCACGAGGGCATGGAGATTTTGCTCAAACAGGCGCGACCCGGCGACGCCATTTTGACCATCGGCGCGGGCAGCGTCAGCCGCGCCAGCAATGAATTCCTGGTGCTTCTGGGAGCGGAGCATCCCGCGGAACATGCGTATTAACGATCGCAAGCTGCTCACACAATTGGCGGAACTCGGCGTTGAGTTGCGGCCCGCCACCAAGCTCTCGGAATGGACCTCGCTGGGCATCGGCGGCACGACCGATCTGCTCCGCATCTCCAACCACGAAAGCATTCCTGGCCTGCTCCAGCTTCTCGACGAAAACCAAATCCCCCACAAATTCCTGGGCGGTGGCTCCAACCTGCTCGTGGAGGACGGTGAATTGCCCTGGGTCGTCTTGCAACTCGTTCCGCCCCAACCCGACGTCGTTCTCGAGGGCCATCTGGCTCACGTCGATGCCGCCGGCGACCTCGGCCGCACGGTCACCTTCTGTGCGAAGCACGACCTTGGCGGGATGGAAGGCTTAATCGGAGTCCCCGGCACTGTAGGCGGGGCCCTGCGCATGAACGCCGGCGCCTACGGCATGCAAATCGGCACCTACGTCCGCGAAGTGAAGCTCTACCGCGCCGCCACCCGCCAAATCGAAACCCTTCGGGGGCATCAAATTTCTTTTGAATATCGCCACACTTCTTTTGCGCCTGATGATATGATGCTCGCAGTGATATTGGAACTACCCTCCAAACCGTACAACGAAATTCTAAAAGGCATTCGTATCTGCAACGAAAAACGGCGGTCCAGTCAGCCGCTGGGGCAGAAAAGTGCCGGCTGCATCTTCAAAAATCCTCCTGGCGCGTCCGCCGGCCGCATGATTGATGAATTGGGGCTCAAGGGGCTCTCCGTCGGCGATGCGCGTGTCAGCGATCGCCACGCCAATTTCTTTGTGAATACGGGTCACGCCTCCGCCAAAGATATGCTGGCGCTGATCGCCGACGTGCGCGAGCGTGTCCAAAAAGGTTACGGGGTGGGCTTAGAAAACGAGGTGGTTGTTTGGAACGCCTGAAGCCCATGCAAAGGAACGCAACCGCGGGGGCCGAGGCCAGCGACCGCTACCGCCCCGAGCTAATTCCCGACGACGAGCCGCGCTATCTCCGCCGCCAGAAGCCCGTCGAAATCCGCCGCAAAAAGTTGGGCGGCCGCGGCTGGACGTTCTATCGCCGCATTCTCGTTTTCACCGCTACCGGCGCAGCCGTTTCCGCAGCCGCGTTTTATGGCACGCAATTCCTTCTCTATTCGCCGTCGATGCTGCTCTTAAAGCCCGAGCAGATCGAGCTGGCCGGCAATCACGTCGTTACGCGCGAAGCCGTCTTGAAGCCCTTCTATGAAGACCGCAATCGCAGCGTCTTGCGCATTCCGCTCGACGCGCGCCGCAACCAGCTCGAGCAAATCCCCTGGGTCGAGTCCGCAACCGTCCACCGTATTCTCCCGAATCGCATTCACATCGAGCTCAGCGAGCGCACACCCATCGCTTTTGCGCGCAATGGCAATGAATTGGGATTGATCGACGGCCACGGCGTGATCCTCGACCGTCCGCGCGATGCGGATTTTCAATTCCCCGTCGTCACCGGGGTATCGGATGACATGTCGCGCGAGCAGCGCGAAAAGCGCATGCGACTTTACAAGGAATTTCTGAAGGACATTGAACTGGTGCGCGGCGGCTCGTCGCAAAACGTCAGCGAAGTGGATCTCTCCGTTCCCAGAGACTTGCGCGTAGTCATGGCCGGGTTGGCCAGCCCGACCGATCCGCAGGCCGTCACCGTCCATTTTGGCTCCAGCGATTTCTCCGGCAAGTTCAAGATGCTCGTGGACAATTTTGCGCAGTGGCAAGCCCATACCGGGCGGGTGCAGTCCATCGATTTGCAGTACACGCGGCAAGTGGTCGTGAATCCCGATACCAGTGCGGGCACCGTGGCGGCGAGAGCAAGATAGTTTTCGTCCGGAGGAGCGGCGGATTGGCGAAGAAAGACAAATACCTGGTGGGGCTCGACATAGGCAGCACAAAAACTTCCATCCTCATCGCCGAAATCGACGGCGAACTCATAAAGTTTCTGGCTCTTGGCGCCGCCGAATCGAAAGGTTTGCGCAAAGGACTCATCGTCAATCTCGACTCCACGGTGAGTTCCATCCGCCGCGCCGTGGAAGAAGCTGAAGGCGTCGCCAATGTGCCTGTCGAGGGAGCGCTGATCGGCGTGGCCGGAAACCACGTGCGTGGCGTGAACAGCCGCGGCGGCATCAGCCTCGGCCCGCGGCCGCGCGATATCGAAAGAGAAGACGTGCGCCGCGCGGTGGATGCTGCGCGCAACATCTCCCTTCCCGAAGATCGCGAAGTCCTCCACGTCCTTCCGCACGAATTCATCGTCGACGCCCAGGACAATATCCGCGATCCCGTCGGCATGGTTGGCCAGCGCCTCGTCGCCAATGTTTACGTCGTCACTTCCTCGATCGCTGCGTCGCAGAATCTCGTCACCGCGGCGAACAAGGCGGGCATCCTTATCAGCGACACCGTACTCGAGCCGCTCGCTTCCGCCGAAGCCTGCCTCACCCAGGACGAACGCGACCTCGGCTGCTGCCTGCTAGACATCGGCGGCGGCACCACCGAAATCATTTCTTACGGCGGCGGCGTGGTTCGCCACATCGGCGTAGTTCCGATTGGCGGCGATCATTTCACCAACGACCTTGCCGTGGGCTTGCGCACGCCCATCCCCGAAGCGGAGCGCATCAAGCGCCAGCACGGCTGGGCCGCTTCCTCTTTCATTCGAGATAACGGCGCGATCGAAATCGGCAGCGTCGGCGACCGTCCGCCGCGCACGATTTTTCCGCACATGCTCACGGACATCATCGAGCCGCGCGCCATGGAACTGCTTTCACTGATTCGCGACGACGTGCACCGCGCCGGGCTCGACGGCCAGATTCCCGCCGGATTCGTTCTTGCCGGCGGCGGCTCGCGTTTGCGCGGCCTCGATGATCTCATCGAGCAATCGTTTCATTTGCCGGTGCGCATCGCGGAGCCGAAAGGTTTGGCGGACCTGCCGGAACAGGTAGCGCAACCGGAGTACGCCACAGTTGTGGGACTGGTGCTGTCTGGCGCGAAGGCGCGCCGTGCCGGTCCCAATCGCTCGGGGACCCTGGTATCCAAATTGAAGGCCATGTTTGCCGGAGCTTCGTGACCCTGCCCGCGGGGCGCGGCGAACTTGGGGGAGGTCGACAAAATATGATGGGAAGAGACGCGGGAATTCGCATGAGCTTCAGTGAAGAGCTGCAGCCGGCGAAGATCAAAGTCATCGGCGTGGGCGGGGGTGGCTGCAACGCGGTCAACCGCATGATTCGCGCCAAGCTGGAGGGCGTGGAATTCATCGCGGCGAACACCGATTTGCAGGCGCTGAAGCTCTCGCAGGCGCCCGCAAAGCTGCAGCTCGGCGCCAAGCTCACCAAGGGGCTGGGCGCAGGCGCCAATCCTGAGGTTGGCCGCAACGCCGCGCTCGAAGACACGGAGAAAATCATCGAGGCGCTGGAAGGCGCGGACATGATTTTCATCACTTCCGGCCTTGGCGGTGGCACCGGCAGCGGCGCTGCGCCCGTGGTGGCTTCGCTCGCCAGCGAACTGGGCGCGCTCAGCGTCGCCGTGGTCACCAAACCGTTCGTCTTCGAAGGCAAGCGCCGCATGATGCAGGCCGAGCAGGCGCTCCAGGAATTGATCGGCGCCGTCGACACCGTCATCGTCATTCCCAACGAGCGTTTGATGGACACCGTCGAGCGCGGCACTAGTTTCTTCGACGCCTTCCGCATCGCCGACGACATTCTTCGCCAAGCGGTGCAGGGCATCTCGGACATTATCACCGTGCCCGGCATCGTCAATCGCGACTTTGCCGATGTGAAAGCCATCATGCACGGCCAGGGCTATGCGGTCATGGGCACGGCGGTGGGCACGGGTACGAATCGCGCGATTGACGCCGCCAATCGCGCCATCGCCAGCCCGCTCCTCGAAGACAATTCCATTCAAGGCGCGCAAGGCATCCTCATCAATATTTCAGGCAGCTCCAGCCTGTCGCTGCACGAAGTTCACGAAGCTTCGAGCGTCATCCAAAAGGCCGCCCACGAAAATGCCAACATCATCTTCGGCGCTGTGCAGGACGACACCATGAAGGATTCCGTCAAGATCACCGTGATTGCTGCGGGCTTCAGGGAAGCCAACAAGAAAAACGTCCAGCCGAAGCAATCCTTCTTGCCCAAAACCTGGAAAGCCGGGCGCGAAATGATGGAGCCGCCCGTGCATGAGCCGGCGAACGTCGTGCATCAGGGTCAGCAAAATGTGCGTGACGTGAGCCCGGAAGTTCCTCCGGACGATTTGGACGTCCCGACGTTCCTGCGCCGCCAAGCCCAAAAAGCCTGACGCGGTGCCATGTAACGGCGACTTTACATCGCCGTGGCCTCTCCTTCCTCGCAGGGGCACGACATGTCGTGCCCCTGCGTTTCCCTCCGTCAGCCAAATAGCGCGCCTGTCATTCCGAGCGGAGCGAGGAATCGTGGCAGGACCTAAATACCACCGCGGCCAATGCGAACCAGGCAGAATGCTACCCACCGGTCACCAGTCACGTTTCTGTCCGGGGATTGTTCCGCTTGTCTTCCACGGTTAACAGCGAACTCTAAACCGTTAACCTGCTCCACGCCCCTTGAGTTGGTCCACCAATTTTCGGACTTCGGCTTCAAAGGCGGCGGAGTCGCGGTAGGAGTAGGGAAACACGGTGCCAAGGCCGGAGTGAAATTCGAGGGCGCCCGTCTTTCGCGCGACCTCGGCAACATTGGAATGGGTGATGCCGGCCCCGGGAAGGACCAGGATGGGGTCCCGCGCCGCCGCGACGAGTTCTGCCAGCCTCGCGGCCCCCTGCAAAGCGCTTTTCGCGCCGCCGGAAGTGAGAATTCGCACGGCGCCGGTTTGCATCACGGCTTCGAGCGCTTCGCGCAAAACGGCGCACTCGTCGAACGCGCGGTGAAACGTTACCGGCAATGGCTTTGCAAGATCGACCAGTTCTTCTGTTCTCTCCACATCGACTTCGTCGTTCCGACGCAGAATTCCCAGCACTACTCCGTCCATTCCGGATTCCTTCGCCTCCGCGATGGACCGCTTCATGGCTGCAAATTCCGAGGCGGCATAGACAAAATCTCCCGGGCGTGGACGAATCATAGAGAAAATTGCGGTACGAACTCTCTCGCGCACGCTGCGCAACAGCTCGCGGCTTGGCGTGAGGCCGCCCACGGACAAATCCGCGCACAATTCGATGCGGTCGGCGCCGCCGCGCTCCGCGGCGGTGGCTCTTTCGACCGTTTCCACGCTGATTTCGAGCAGGTATTTTCGCGTCATCTAGCTAGAAGATGCTCTTCCCACCGGCAATTGTGATAGGCTTACGCACCGACGGCCCAGATTGTACCCGGATTGGTGTCCACGGTTTGTCCGCGTTCCAAAAAACTTCCGCAAGGAGACCTCCGATGAAACCTCGTCTCGCTCGCGTGCTTTTCCCGATAATTCTTCTGACAGGATTTCTGGTGGCTTGCCAGGCTCCTTACCACCAAGCGGATGAACGGTACTTCTTCGTTGCCTTTAACACCAGCTTGCCGTATTGGCAGGAAGCGGCGGCGGGCTTGGAAGATTCCGCCAAACAATTGGGGGTTAAAGCCGAGCTTACCGGGCCGGCGAACTTTTCCGTAAACGACGAGGTGAGCGCCTTCCAGCAAGCGGTCACGCAACACGCTTCCGGAATCCTCGTTTCTGCGGCAAATCCGGAAGCCTTCCGGGAACCCATCGACTCCGCCATCCAGCAGGGCATACCGGTGATTTGCGTGGATGCGGATTCGCCGGAATCCAAGCGCATTCTTTTCGTGGGCACAGACAACTTGCGCGCGGGCGAGGAGAGCGGAAAGCGCATGGCGGAATTGCTCCACGGCAAGGGGAACGTTGTGATCATCACCATCCCGGGGCAATACAATCTGGGCGACCGCGTGCGCGGCGTCGAAGAAGCATTCAAGAAATATCCCGGAATCAAGATTCCCAAGACCATTGATGACAAGGGCGATTCGCGCAACGCCTATGACGCGATCACCGCTCTGCTGCAAGGCAAAGACAAGCCCGACGGCATCATCGGGCTTGAAGCTTCCGGAGGCGCCGGCGCCGCCGATGCGCTTCACCGCGTGGACCTCACCGGCAAGATTCCCATTGTGGCGTTTGACAAGGATCCTGAGACATTGGATTGGATTCAGCGCGGCGCGATTACCGCCACCGTCGTGCAGAAGCCGTACGTGATGAGTTTCTACGGACTAAAATTTTTAGACGATCTGCACCACAACGCCGTCCACGACTTCAAGGATTGGAGAACCGCGCCCACTCCGTCCATGCCAGCTTGGGTGGATGCGGGAACGGCCATCGTCGACAAGAACAACCTCGCTGCCTTCCGCGAAGCGGTGGCGAGCCATACCAAGCCGCCCATCTGAGATGACAAACCGGAAAACGAAGCGTAAGAACTATTTCTGAAGTTGCGCGTGTTCGGCGTGGCGAGAATGCGGGAACCGCGGGCCGGCGTGGGAATCGCGCAGCGGCGTGTGGAGGTGAGGCTTCGCGCAACTCGTGGCCCACCAGCGACGCGCATATTTTTTTGTTTCGCACATCTTCACGCAGCCGCCGTGCGGCTTCGATTCCGAACACTGGCAGTAACAGCTTCCTGACGGAACGGCGCGGAGAAGCGGGGGCGTGTTGGCCAGGAGTGGGAGCGGGCAAGCGAGGAGAAAAATCCCTGCGCCCAGCACCAGAGAGCGAAGCCGATGCCCCAGGAATGTTCCATTGCCGAAACGTGGCATGGGCCATTCTGCGCCGGGTTCGAGAGAAAAACCGATAGCGCGGAATGTTCGGGAGTTCTGTAACCCGGGTTCTGGAACTGGAATTGGTTTGTGGTCTTATGGGCAAGGGCGAGGGCGGCTTAGGTAGGGACTGGTGGTGAGTTCCGATTTGCATTTCGCGTCCGGTTTTGAAGCCCCGCGTCACGAAGTCCTGGCGACCTAACTTAAACATAAAAAGCGACTTATGCGTCTTGAAAACGCCGGCTTGGAATTGGCGGGAACCGTGTATTGTCTCTACCGGCGGCAATCCCTGGGCTCGAAAAGCCAGCGGCTACAGACCGGACGCGCCGGGCGGTACGGACTGCGACTATTGGAAAGAGGTCTTTTGAAAAACGCTAGTGCGTGACCATCAGGGGCAGCTCGATAAAGCTCGCTTGACTTGGCGCATGATAAATGCGCTGCGTAGCTTTCTTGTAGTCGCTCGGCTTCGCCCAGAAAATGCTGGGCACAAACGTCTGCGGGTTGCGGTCGTAGAGCGGGAACCAGCTCGATTGGATTTGCACCATGATGCGGTGTCCCGGCAGGAAGACGTGGTTCGCGGTCGGTAACGCAAACTTATAGAGCAGCGGTTTGTCAGGAGCGATTGCTTTGGGAGTTTCCAGGCTTTCGCGATAGCGGCCACGGAAGACGTCCGCGGACACCATTAGTTGGTAGCCGCCCATTTCTTCCTGGCCGGCCACTTCGTCCGGGTAAACGTCAATTAATTTCACCACCCAATCGGAGTCGGTGCCGCTGGTGGACGCGACGATGTTGGCGATGGGCTGGCCGATGATTTTCATGGGCTCGCGCAATGCGTCGGAAACAAAGGCCAGAACGTCGGGCCGCCCGGAAGGTTCGCGCTGATCGTCCACCAGCCATTGCGACCAGGTGAAGCGACCGCTATAGCCCACGGGCTGGTTGGGGCGCGCGCGATAGGGCACCGGCTTCGCGGGATCGGAAATGTATTCGTCGAACGGCGCATCGTTCGACTTCGGTGCAGTGAAGCTCAGCCGCAATTCTGCGGACAAATAGAGCGGCGTGGCCTGAATCGCACAACCGCTGGGGCAGCCCGCGGGCCATGCTGGCAAGCGCCGCCACTGGTTTGTGCCGGTTTCGAATGCGGTAACCGGCGCGACATCGGCTTTCGGCGCTCCGTCTTTCAAATATTGCGCGAGAAATGGCGCGAGAATTTCTTTGCGGAAGTACGGGCCAGTAGCACTGCTAAATTTCAACGCGCCGAGCGAGCTGGCGTCTTCGATCTCCTGGCCGTGATGCCACGGTCCCATCACCAAGAAGACTTTGTCATTGTTCGTGTCTTTTGGCTTGATGGCTTTGTAGACCGCGATGGCGCCGTAAATATCTTCCTGGTCCCACAAGCTGTGCACGAGCATGGTGGGAACTTTCAGTGGCTGCGCGGCAAGAATCTTGTCCATCGCTTGTTGCTGCCAGAACGAGTCGTAACTCGGGTGCTCGAGAATCTTGCGCCAGAAGCCGACTTGTTCGAGGCCGTGAATACGCCCGAGTTCGCCCGCGGAACCGGCGGCCATGTATTCGTCGTAGTCGTCAAAGTGGCTGACCCACCATTTGGCTTTGTTGTCGCGCGTGGCTTCTTGTTCGTGGATGTACGGCAGGTTCTGCTGTCGAAACGCGCCATTGTGGAACCAGTCGTCGCCCATCCAGCCGTCGACCATGGGATTCATTGGCACAGACACTTTCAGCGCGGGATGCGGATTCACCAGGGCCATCAAGGGCAAAAAGCCGTCGTAAGAAATTCCGAGGATGCCGACTCTTCCGTTGCTCTCCGGAAGGTTTTTTACCAGCCATTCGATGGTGTCGTAGGTGTCCGTGGAATGGTCCACGGGCGTGGGATTCAGCGGGCCGTGCAGCGGGCGGTTCATCACGTAATCGCCTTCGGAGTCGTACTTGCCGCGAACGTCCTGCACCACTCGGATGTAGCCGCCCTCGACGATGACCTCGGTCGCGTTGTCGTAGCCCCAGAGGATTAGGCCGAGGTGAGCGCTTGGCGCGTGCGACGTCAGTTCCGTGGCGCTGTAGGGTGTGCGCGTGAGGAGGATCGGCGCGTTCTTCGCGCTTTTGGGCACGAGAATCACGGTGTGCAGCTTGACGCCGTCGCGCATGGCAATCATCACGTCGCGGCGTGTGTAATCCCAGGTGTCCTGCGCCACTTTGAATTGCGCCGGCGTTTCGTTAGCCAGCGTAGCTTGAGTCGACCGTGGCGAGGTAGTTTGCGCCGATGCGTTTGCTGCCAGCAACAACACAGCGATCGAATGCGGGAAGAGAATAGACATGCGACTTCTAGTCATCTAGACCTCTTTGAAAAAAAGTTACGCAAACAGGTTCATAGCGAGTGGCATTAGTTTAGGAGCGCGGGGATTTTAACACAGAGGTCGCAGAGAACACGCAGAGAGGAGAAGCCGCATACCGCACTGGCCGGACACCTATCCTCGGCTTCGGTTCGATCACAAGCTAGGGCCCAGTGGCTTCACAAGCGGCTTTAGTTGAGGCGGCGGGCGACGGCGATGCGCGCTTGGCCGAGGGCGTGGGCCACTTGCGTCTCGCGCAGGCGCGAAGCGTCGTACTCGAACGACAATTGTTTTTTCGAATCGTCCAGGCGGAAGCGGCGCAAGCCGTAGGTATTGGCGAATTGGCCAAGTTGGCGCAACTGCTCTTCGCTCAGCGGAGATTGCAGTTCGTAAGTGACTTCGACGAGGGTCATGCCGGAATTATACCAGTCGCCGCAAGATTTCCTGTCTCCCCAGGGGACGCGCATCTCGCCGTTGACGACGACGGCGGGGTGAACCCGCCGCCACACGCTTGGTGAGCATCGGATGTAACCGGAAATCATCTAATATAACGACATGTCCGACGCACCTAGAAACCCGAAGCCGCCTGGCGCAAGCTTGCCGATTCTGTCCGGCCCGCCAAAAGCCAAGGACCCAGTCTGCGGCATGTCGGTGGATCCCGCGAAGGCCGCCGGGAAGGTTGAGCACGGGGGCAAAGCCTATTATTTTTGCTCAAAACGGTGTGCGGAGCGGTTCGCGCAAGAGCCGGAGAAGTTTCTTGCGGAACCTGGAACAGCGGGAATGGAGCATGCTCACACGCATGGGCACGCACAGACGCACCCTCAGGCGCCGGCCGAGGCTCACGTTCACGCCCCTATTCACGCTGACCTTGGGGACATGCATCACGCATTACCTGCCGCCGCACCTGCCGTAAGGCCTGCTCCCTCGAGCGCGCAAGGCGTGCGTTACACCTGCCCGATGGATCCCGAAATTGTGCAGATTGGCCCGGGAGCATGCCCGAAATGCGGGATGGCACTCGATCCGATGGATGTTTTCGCGGAAGTGGAGGCCGATCCCGAGTACGACTCGATGCGGCGGCGATTCTGGGTCAGCGCGGCGATGTCGTTGCCGGTGCTCGTGCTGTCGATGTTTGCGCTGGGTTTGCGGCTGACGCACAACGTTCGCAATTTGATTGAATTTGCATTGGCTACTCCCGTCGTGTTGTGGGGCGGCTGGCCGTTTTTCGAGCGCTTCTGGGCGTCGCTTGTCAATCGCAGCCCAAACATGTTCACGCTGATTGGTTTGGGAACGAGCGCGGCGTATCTCGACAGCGTCGCAACGACATTTTTCCCGCAGGTGTTTCCCGCTTCGTTTCGCAGCATGGACGGCGCCGCACCAGTCTATTTTGAAGCTGCTGCGGTCATCACGACGCTTGTGCTGCTCGGTCAGGTTTTAGAATTGCGCGCGCGGGAGCGCGCCCGCGGCGCGATTCGCGCGCTGCTCAATCTTGCGCCACAGCAAGCGCACATCGTTGAGGCTGCCGGCAGCGAAAAAGATGTGGCGCTCGATCAGGTGAAACACGGCGACCGGCTGCGCGTGCGTCCGGGCGAGCGGGTTCCCGTCGACGGCGTGATTCGCGAGGGCACGAGCGCCGTAGATGAATCGATGGTTACGGGCGAGCCGATGCCGGTCGAGAAAGTCGCAGGCGACACGGTCACTGGCGGCACGTTGAACACCAGCGGCAGCTTTGTCATGGAAGCGCAGCGCGTGGGCAGCGAAACCATGCTCGCGCAAATCGTGAGACTGGTCAGCGAAGCGCAACGCAGCCGCGCGCCCATGCAGCGCCTTGCCGACCGCGTCGCCTCGTATTTTGTTCCTGCTGTCGTGCTTGCGGCGGTTTTGGCCTTTGTGGGCTGGATGTTCTTCGGCCCGGAGCCACGTTTTGCCCATGCGCTTGTCGCGGCAGTATCCGTGCTGATCATTGCTTGCCCTTGTGCGCTTGGGCTTGCGACGCCCATGTCCATCATGGTGGCCGTGGGCCGCGGCGCGCACGCTGGCGTGCTGGTGCGAAACGCAGAAGCCCTCGAAACGCTTGCCCGGGTCGACACCCTCGTCGTCGACAAGACCGGCACGCTCACCGAGGGCAAACCACAGCTTGTGAGTGTTGGAGTCTTGAGCGGCACTACCCTTACACGCGACGAATTAATTTCACTGGCGGCTAGCGTCGAGCGTTCGAGCGAACATCCCCTAGCGCGCGCGATTGTTCGCTCCGCGGAAGAAAAGCACCTTCCCCTTTTGCCCTCGAACGGTTTTCTCGCCACTTCGGGTGGCGGAGCGGAGGCAATCGTCGGCGGCAAGCACGTACTGGTTGGATCCGCTGCCTTTTTGCAGAAAGATGGACTGAACACCCCTTCCCGTTTGCCACCGGCTCTCGGCATCACGGAATCAAGCGCGAATACCTTCGTTCACGTTGCTGTAGACGGCAAACCGGCGGGCGTGATTGGCCTCAGCGACAAAATCAAGTCCTCGACGCCGGACGCGCTTCACGCACTTCGCGCCGATGGCCTCCAGATCGTCATGCTGACGGGTGATCGCCGCGAAACTGCGGCAAAAGTGGCCGCCAAGCTGGCCATAGGGGAACTCGAAGCCGAAGTGAAGCCTCACCAGAAGGCGGAAGCAATCAAACGGCTGCGCGCCCAAGGCCGAATTGTGGCAATGGCCGGGGATGGAATTAATGATGCTCCCGCGCTGGCTGCGGCGGACGTGGGCATCGCGATGGGCACCGGCACGGACGTGGCCATCGAAAATGCGGGGATCACGGTGCTCAAAGGCGATCTTCGCGGTATTGTTCGCGCGCGGAAGCTGAGCCGCGCGACGATTCGCAACATCAAGCAGAATCTCGCGTGGGCGTTTCTCTACAACGTAATCGGCATTCCCGTGGCCGCGGGCGTCTTTTACCCGCTCCTCGGCTGGCTGCTTAGCCCCATGCTGGCCAGCGCGGCGATGAGCTTCAGCTCGGTTTCTGTGATTGCCAACGCTCTACGTTTGCGCAAAGTCACTATCTGAGGCGGTCGCTCTCGCTTTAGCGGAAGCACGTATGGATGGGGTGCCCACTACTGGTATTATGAAAAGTATGAGGAAGAATGAGTGTACTTCGTGGCCAACACCGCGCTGATGGCCAGCCTGAACCAAGGCGCAGCGGCCCGAAACAAAGGAGAACGTTTACTTTATCGGCCCGAAGCCGTTGCGTTGCTCGACGATCTCAGCGCGAACTCCAAATCGGCCTCCTCGGTGCTCGATGAGTCGCTGCTTTCCTTAAGACGAGAAAAGGAGCGGCAAGAGATGGAAGAGCGTATTAGCCGTTACGACGACGAACGCTCCGAAGAAGCGCGGCGAGGAAAGGCTTTGGGGGGATTTCGCAACGCGTGAATTCATGGCTGCCGAACTTTCGAGGCTGCAACCGAAATGACCGCCCTAGAGCGGAAGCCCAGCCGCGGCGAAATCTGGTTCGCTCAGCTTGCCACAGATCCGCCTGAAAAGGGCAGGCGGCCGGTTCTCATTGTCTCAAGCGAAGCGCGCAATCGGCATGCGCGGGCCGACACGGTTCTGGCCGCGCCGCTCTGAATGAGCATACACAAAGCAGGCAGCCCAACACACTTACTCCTCCTTCGCGGAGAAACTGGACTTCAAGAAGACTCGATAGTCAAGGCAGAGGACATCACCACGATTCTCAAGACAGCCCTCATGGAACCTCGCCTCGGCTGGGGGGCAATCAGCGACCGCAGGATCTGCGAATTAGCGATCATGGTCAGGATCGCAATGGGTTGCTAAGCGTCTACTTGTAGTCTTCCGCAGCTCTCCATTAATCCATCAAAGTGTTTTCCTGCCTCCTGACCAAATGCACTTCCCGTCGTCTAATGAGTGACGCGCGAGGGAACTTTTCGCGCAGTCTTTCGTACTTCCATTACGAAAGAAGAAGCGCTCTGAATAGCGCGCAAATCATAGCGAGCAATCAGCAGCGGGGGGTCCTGTATGTCGAGCAATGCCAATGGTTTAGCGAACGGCAAGAATGGCAAAAATGGCAAGAAACGGCGCCGGCGAATCTTATGGGCCACGGTGGCCACGGTGGTCTTGCTGGGTGCGGGCTACGGGGTGAAAGCGGCTCTCAGCCCCGATCACACGATTGATCCCTCGAAGCTCGCTTCGGTCGAACGCGGCGACCTGGCGCGTGTGGTTGTCGCAACGGGCAAGATCCAGCCACTTTCCAAAGTGGAAGTGAAATCTAAGGCCAGCGGCATCGTGAAAAAGCTCTATGTAGATTACGGCGACCGCGTGAAGCAGGGGCAAGTCCTTGCCGACCTCGATAAAGTGCAGCTCCAAGCGGCCGTGCGCGCTTACAGCGCGAATCTGCAGGCCGCCGAAGCGGCGTTGCAATCCGCAAAAGCCACGCTGGAGCGGAACAAAGTCGACGCGGAAGGCCCGGACGTGCCTTTTCTGAAGCTCAGCATGGAACGCGCGGAGCAGATGTACAAAGACGGCGTCATGTCGAAGAGCCTGGTGGAAGATGCGGAGAAAAATTACCAGCTTGCACTGAACAAGCAAGTCAGCGCGCAGAGGAACCTGGTGGTTTCCCAGGCGGAAATCGCGAAATGCGATGCGCAGGTCTCGCAAGCAAAAGCTTCGCTGGAAAACGCGCAGGAAGACCTGCGCAACTCCACGATTAGCAGCCCGATTGACGGCCTGGTTCTTTCGCGCGACGTGAATGTCGGAGATGCAGTCAGCTCGATTCTCGTGCTTGGTTCGCAAGCGACCTTGATTATGACGCTCGGCGACGTCAGTGAAGTTTATGTGCAGGGCAAAGTCGACGAGGCCGACATCGGCAAAGTGTATTTGGACCAGCCGGCACGCATCGTGGTCGAATCTTTCAAGGACAAGAAGTTTACCGGCAAAGTGACAAAGATTTCTCCGCTGGGCAAGGAAAAAGACAACGTGACCACATTCGAAGTGCGTGTGTCGATCTCGAATCCCGGCGGCGAACTCAAGGCCAACATGAGCGCCAACGCGGAAATCCTGCTCGAGGAAAAGAAAAACGTGCTCATGATTCCGGAAGCGGCGCTGATTTACGACAAGGACCGCAAGGCGTCCGTGGAAATCCCCGATGCCAAGGGAGAGAAGGGCAAGAAAAAACTCAGCGTGAAGCTAGGCATCTCGAACGGCGTGAAGACGGAAATCCGCGAAGGCCTCAACGAAAGGCAGCAAGTCATACTGCAATAGTCGCTCGGCGGGGCGCCATGAATTTCACAGACTTATTGCGGGATACAGTGGCGACGCTCTGGGCGCACAAGCGCCGCACGCTGCTGACGATGTTCGGCATCGCCTGGGGAATCATCTCCATCACCATCATGGTGGCTGCGGGCGAAGGACTGGGCGACGGCATCCAGAAAAACCAGCAAACGTTTGGCAAGGACGTGATGATTGTTTTCGCCGGCCGCACCAGCATGCAGGCGGGCGGCATGCGTTCGGGGCGGCTCATTCGCTGGCTGGAAGATGATTACATTCAGGTTGCCAAGGAAGCTCCGGCGTGCAAATACGTGATGCCGGAACTCGGCAACAACGTGCAGGTTCACAGCTTGTTCAACAGCGGCACGATTCAAGTGGTTGGCGCGCTTCCGCCGTTCTCTGAAATCCGCAGCGTGGCACCCGCGCAAGGGCGTTTCTACAACGACGAAGACAACGCCGAGGCGCGCAACGTCGCATTCCTCGGTAGCGACACCAAGAAGCAGCTTTTCGCCGACCGCGATGCGCTAGGACAAACCATCTGGATGAGCGGCATCCCTTATGTGGTTATCGGTGTGATGAAGTCCAAGGAGCAGAACTCCAGCTACGACGGGTTTGACACGCGCAAGGTTTTCATTCCCTTCAATTCCATGCGGCGCGATTTTCCGAACAAGCCACCCGCCATCGAACACAGTGTCGACCGGCTGCTCGTGGCTCCCTGGTCACTCGAAACGCACATGGATTGCGTGCATCAGATTCGCCGAACCCTCGGCCGTTTGCACCATTTTGATCCGCGGGACGAAGAGGCCGCCGGCATCTGGGACACGGTCAAGAACGCGCAGGCCAACCGCATGATCATCGTGGGCATGGAAATCTTCATGGGTGCTGTCGGCATCGCCACCCTTTTTCTGGGCGGGCTTAGCGTCATGAACGTGATGCTCGTCAGCGTTCGCGAGCGCACGCGCGAGATTGGCGTGCGCATGGCGCTCGGCGCGACCAGGCGGTCGATCCTTCGCCAGTTCTTTCTCGAAACGATTTTTGTCGTGGCCATTAGCGGCGGCGTTGGTCTGATCCTTTCTTACGGCTTCTGCGGTCTGGTCAACCTGGCGCCTATGCCGCCCTTTTTCAGCGGGATGCTGACGAGTTGGAAAATCGCGGCAATGTCGATTGCTTTGCTCGGTGTGATTTCCATTCTGTCTGCGTTGTATCCAGCGAACCGGGCAGCTTCTGTCGATCCGATCGAGGCCCTTCGCTTCGAGGCCGGTGGCTGATGCTCGGCGAGATTTTCAAGCAAGCGTGGACGGCTCTGGGTCGCAACCCCATTCGCAGCTTCCTGACCATGTCGGGAATTTCGTGGGGGATTGTTGCGGTCACGTTGCTGCTCAGCTACGGTTCCGGCTTTCGCAGCGTGCTCATGTATACCTTTGAAGTTTTTGGAAAGGGCGCGGTCATTGCGTGGCCTGGAACGACCAGCGAACAAGCGGGGGGCGAGCGCGCCGGCAAGCCGGTCCGCTTCGAGGAAGAAGACGCCGAATGGGTGAAGGCGCAGTCGCCACTGGTCAAGCGCGTCACGCGCGAAACGGTCCGCTTCCAGGGAGTCTCTTATGGCGAACGTTTGTCGGACTCTGCCGTGCGCGGCGTGTTTCCCGAATACGGCGAAATGCGCAACGAAGTGCCGAGCGACGGCCGGTGGATTACGGCCGAGGACATCGCCGAACGCCGCCGCATCGTCTTTCTTGGCGCGCGGCTTCGCAAGAAACTTTTCAGTGGCGAGCCTGTCGTCGGCGAGGTCGTGCGCATCAAGGGTGTTCCATTCACGGTCATCGGCTCCATGGACATGAAGTTTTCTGACAGTTGTTATTTCAATTGCGACGATGAGTCCGCTTTCATTCCTTACACCGCCGCCAATGATCTTTGGGACACGAAGTACTCGAGCGTGATGGTGTTTGAGCCGGTCGCTCCGGTGTTTGAAGCGCAGGCGATGCAGCAGTTCCGCACGGCCATTGCCAATCGCCAGCACTTTTCACCAAATGACAAGCGCGCCATCACCATGTTTGGCCGGGAAGAATTCAAGCCGATTATGGAAGGCATAACCATTGGCATTGAAGCGCTCCTCTTCTTCATCGGCGCGATGACGCTGGGCATTGGTGGCGTGGGCGTGATGAACATCATGCTGGTTTCAGTCGAAGAGCGCGTTCGGGAAATCGGCCTGCGCCGCGCGCTGGGCGCAAGGAAGTCTCACATTCGCTCACAGTTCTTGCTGGAAGCGCTGGTCATGACGCTCGCTGCCGGAGCTATCGGCATGCTGCTTTCTTGGGCGCTGACTTCCGCGATCGGCACGTTGCCATTTCTCGGGCCGGCATATGAAGACGATTCCGGCAAAGTGGACATTCACCTGACTTTGTCGCTTTTCACTATGACGATGTCCACGATCGTGCTGGTGGTTGTGGGCGTGATTAGCGGCTGGCTCCCCGCCATGCAAGCGGCGAAGCTCGATCCGGTCGAAGCCCTGCGCTACGAGTAGCTCATGGTTCAATACGGATGCTGAAAACTGCTTCTTCAGCTTTTCCCTAGGCCTAGGATCGAGTCGAAATAGGCCAGCATCTCCGGCGAGTCCCATTGTTGCGCGCCGTAGAACTTTCGCAAGATTTTTCCGTGCCGATCAATGATGTACGTGTCGGGTATCACCGGCGTGCCGTACTCCAGTGCGACCTTTTTCGTGGGCTCACGAAACGTGGGAAAATCGATGCCCTGGTCTTTCAGGAATTTCTCGTACGCATCAGGATCTTCATCCCAACTCACACCGAGAACCAGCGCATTCCGCGATTCGATGTATTTCTGCAAGTGGTTTAGCGCCGGTGTCTCTTCAATGCACGGCGGGCACCAGCTCGCCCAGAAATTCAGCACAACCACTTTACCCCGGAGGTCGCTGAGATGGCCCGGCTTGCCCCAAATCTCCGTGGGGAAGTCCTGCGCTCGTTTGCCCGCAACCGTCGGCTCGCCCTGCCGGTACATGGGCCGCGCAAAAAGAACAAAAACGAGGGCGAGGAACGCCATCACGCCCCATGCCGCCATTTTCCTTAGCATTCCCATACGGTAATATACTAACGCATCGTCCTGGGTCCCGAAACTTTTTCCGCGCATCCAATCCATTATGCCCATTATGGCGAGCGACCAGCCAAAACCGTCTGCGGTGGGGCAGCCCATCGACGCCTCGGCAATGGAGCAGGTCACGGCCATCGTTCCCGCGCGCAATGAACAAGCAGCCATCGCGACTTGCATCGAGTCGCTGGCGCGCCAGCCGGAGAATGCGCAAATCCTGGTGGTGAACGATCAATCTTCGGATGCGACGGCGGAAATTGTGCGTAACTTGATGAAAGAAATCCCGGATCTGCACCTTCTCGAAGCCGGTGGATTGCCCGACGGCTGGGTGGGCAAGAACCATGCTCTGTGGGTCGGCGTGCAGCAAGCTACAAGTCCCTGGCTTCTGTTCACCGATGCGGATGCAAATCACTTCCCCAACTCCGTGACGCGTGCGCTACAAATTGCTCAGGACCAGCAGGCTGTGCTGGTTTCGTTTTCCCCTGAGCAAGTTAGCCGCAATTGGTACGAAAAAGCGCTCATTCCGTTCATTTATCTCCGGCTGGCGAAGAGATTCTCTTATGACCAGGTGAATGATCCAGCTTCACCGGTCGCCGCAGCGAATGGCCAGTTTTTGTTGATCCGACGCGATGTTTACGATGCCATTGGCGGCCACCAAGGCGTGGCTGGCGAGGTTCTGGAAGACGTCGCGATGGCCTTGCGCGTCAAGCGAGCAGGCCACCGAATTTGGTTCGGTTCTGGCAAAGGTCTGGTGCGCACGCGCATGTACACTTCGTTCGAAGCGATGTGGGAGGGTTGGAAGAAAAACCTCTATCGCCTGATGGGTGGAAGGCCTTGGGCAGCCTTCCGCGAAATCGAGTCCACCTTTCCCTGGATTGCGTTCTTACTCATGGTAATCGGCCTGAATCATCCCCTGCTATTATTTCTGGGCGTATTGCTCTTGATTGCCCGCCAGACGATTTACGGCCTCGATCTTGCCCGTAACCACTACCCCTTCTCGTTTATCTATTATTACGTACCCGCGGTCTTTTTATATGCGGGTGTGCTCTGGGCGTCCTACCGGAGCCATGTGAAGGGAAAGATCGCCTGGAAAGGCAGGGAATACTCCATCGGGGCCCCAGAATCGGTAAAATAGCTATCGGCAAAACTATGGTTCTTCTAACGCGAAAAATCGAGTTTTCGGCGGCGCATTTCTATAACAACCCGAATCTTTCGGCCGAGGAGAACCGTCGAATCTTTGGGAAGTGCAACAATCCCCATGGCCACGGGCACAACTACGCGCTGGAAGTGACCGTGGCAGGGGAGCCGGATCCAGTGACCGGCATGGTGTTGGACCTAAAGGAGTTAAAGGACATCCTGGAGCGCGAAGTGATGCAGCGCATGGATCACCGCCATCTCAATTACGAAGTGCCGGAGCTGGCCCGGCAGATTCCCACGTGCGAAAACATTGCGCGCGTCATCTGGCAGTTGCTCGAGCCAAGGATCACGCAAGGGAAATTACACCGCGTCCGGCTCTATGAATCGCCGGATCTTTTTGCCGATTGTTACCGCAACGGCGCTAGCGGAGCAGGGAATTGAGGAGCGGGGTACGGGCATGAACAGGGATGCGCTTCACGTGGAACTTGGCCGCCGATACCGGTTTGCGGCCTCGCATCGGCTGCACAGCCCGCATCTGAGCGAGGAAGAGAATTACCGCGTCTTCGGGAAATGCGCTAATCCTTACGGACACGGCCACAATTATGTTCTGGAGGTCAGTCTCTCGGGAAGGATTGATCCTGCCACGGGCATGATCGCCAATCTTGCGGACTTGGACGCCTTCGTCGAACAGCAGGTGCTCGAACAGTTCGATCACCGCTCGCTCAACGAAGAGGTGGCTGCGTTTCGCGAAAAAGTTCCTACGACGGAAAACCTATGCATCGAAATCTTTTGCCGTCTGCAGAATTTTCCCCATGCCAGACTCGAACGCGTACGCATCCAAGAAACAGGCAATAACAGCTTTGAATATGCAGGAAACACGGAGGGTAACCACTCGTGACCAAGCCAACGGAAGAGATCCTGCTGAATGATAGAATCGACCGCAAAGAACTTAGCGCGAACACCATCGCGTGTCACGTCCGCGAGATGATCAAGACCATCGGGGAAGACCCAAATCGCGAGGGGCTGCGCAAAACGCCGGAGCGCTTTGAAAAAGCCTTCCGCTTCCTCACCAGCGGCTATCATCAAAACATCGATCACGTCTTAAACGGCGCGACGTTTAGTGTCGCCTACGATGAGATGGTCATCGTAAAAGACATCGAGTTCTTCAGCCTCTGTGAGCATCACCTTCTGCCATTCTTTGGCAAAGCCCACGTCGCTTATCTGCCGGACAAGCGTGTCCTCGGATTAAGCAAGATTGCGCGCCTCGTGAACATGTACGCGCGGCGCCTGCAGATTCAAGAGCGCTTGACGAGCCAGATTGCCGAGGCCATTCAGGAGAAAATTGCGCCGCAAGGTGTGGGCGTGATCGTCGAAGCGCGCCACTTGTGCATGCAGATGCGTGGTGTGGAAAAACAGTGCGGCCAGGCCGTGACCAGCTCCATGCTGGGCGCCTTCCGCCACAACAAACAGACGCGCGACGAGTTTCTGTCGCTCGTCAGTCAAACGAAGGCCTAACGGGCGGCCATTTTGGCGCTGGAAGCACTTCCCTTACTCCCTTACCGTGCCTAAATGGCGACCGATCACGCTTCCATCGTTATCGAAGAGGCTTCGTCTGCGGTTGTTTCGCGCTCGCTTGCTCGCTCCCACCGTTTCACGGTAATCCTGTGTTTTCTTTCGATTTATCTTATCTGGGGCTCGACCTATCTGGCCATTCGCTACGCGGTCGAGACCATTCCTCCGCTCTATACGGCTGGAATCCGCCACCTCACCGCGGGGAGCATTCTTCTTTTCTGGTGCCTGGCCAAACGCCTGCGGCCCACCTGGGCGCAAATTCGCGCCAGCGTGATCATCGGCGTGTTCTTTTTTCTGATCGGGCACGGCGCGCTCCACTGGGCGGAACAGAAGGTTCCCTCCGGCTTGGCCTCGCTGTTGATCGCCAGCGAACCGATTTGGGTTTTCCTGCTCTCGGCCGTCGCGGCCAGGCAGTGGCATTGGAACGGCGCGCTCTTGGCGGGAATTTTTTTGGGCCTTGGTGGCGCTGGCCTATTGATGGGGCGAAGTGCGCTGACGTCGGTCCCTGGCATGTTTGTCGGTTCTCTTGCCGTGGTGATCAGTGCCCTTTCCTGGTCCGTGGGAGTTGTTTATTCGCGGCGATCGCACTTATCGGGAAATCCCCTGTTGCTTTCGGCGCTCTCCTTGCTGGCTGGCTCAGCCCAGCTGCTTTTGGTGGGCACGATCGCCGGGGAATATCGGGGATTTTCCTTTGCGTCGGTCTCGCTCCGCTCTTGGCTTTCGCTGGGCTACCTCATCGTTTTCGGCTCCGTCGTAGCCTTTACTGCCTACAATTGGTTGATGGAACACTACTCGCCGACGCTGGTGGCCACGCACACGTACATCAATCCGATTGTAGCCGTGTTGTTGGGGTGGCTTTTGGCGGGTGAAGCTGTCACGGTGAACGTGCTGCTCTCGGCGGCCATGGTCATCAGTGCCGTGATGCTGGTGGACCGCGGCATGGCCCACTTGCCGAAACGAAGCTAGTCTCAATGAGACGTCCAGTTTAGGCTAGCTCACGGACACAAAGTTTTTTCTTCCGCTGGGCCGCAAAGAGAAAAATGTGCGGCCTGCCGATCACAAGCCGCACTCTTTTCAACATTCCAACTCTAAGGTCCCAAGGAGGAAGGAATTTACATCTTCGAGATGTCTACCGAAGCTCGCGTGGTCTCCCACTCCATGCGTAAGGTGCATCCCGACGCCGCTTTGTCGAAGGCAATGGTGAAGTCTTCGACCGGCGCCGACGTCGGTGAAACCTTCATGTCCACGCGAGCCAGTTCGTCGCTTTCATATTTGTAAGGGATACCCCATTCGCCGGTCTTCTTATTGATGATGAGCGTCCACTTCTCTTTGTTCGGAATGGCAAAAAGCGTGTAGTTGCCTGCCGGCACATGCTCGCCGCCGACCATTAGGTCCGCCGTGGTGACAAACGTCGTGGCTTCGTTGGCGCCAGCCCGCCACACTTCACCATAGGGCACCAAGTCTCCGAAAATCTTCCGGCCCTTCGCGCGCGGGCTCGAATAATCGACGGTAATCGACTTGCCGCCCCCCAAGTCACAGGTGGCTTTGGCCGGTGGACTCGGTCTCTTGCTCTTGTCTGTTTGGGCCGTCCCCAGCAGCGCCATCATCCCCACGGTCAAACATCCAGCGGCCAGAAATGCAACGGTTCTGTTCATGAGTGTTTCCTCCTCGAAAGCTTGCCGCAAACATTGAAGCGGATTTGCCAGCCCAGTGCAACCCCGAATCTCTTCTCTTTGACAGACGTTGCGAACTAGGAATGGTTACCAGGGTTTGACTTCTATGCGAAAGTTCCCCCAAAGGTCTAGATGTAGAGGTAATTCGGGGTGCCGATAAGATGGGTGACGTCACTGGGGGGGCGAATATGACGGAATCACGACGACGCTTGCTCATGACGGTCGTTGGCGCAGTAGGCTTCCTCACGGTTGAGCCTGTTCTGTCATGCCAACATAGGCAAACTAGGCCTCTGCCAACACCCCACCCCCATCCCAATGGCCGCGACCCCAACGCCGCTCCGGGCAACGACGAACCGAGTCGTCTGAATCGCGGGGCCATCGAGGAAGAGAACCTGCGAAGACTGCGCGCCGAAGCCGCCAAGCTTTACGAAATGGCGGGCGAGCTGAAGACGGAGGTCGAAAGAACCGATCCGCATGCCACTGTTTCCGTCTCTTTGATTAAAAAGACGCAGGAGATTGAAAAGCTTGCCAAACAAATTCGGGGCTTGGCCAAAGGTTTGTCCTAGCCCGAGTTTCCTACTTATAGCAGATTGAGCGAGTCAGAAGGTTGCGGAAAGCCGCGCCAGATGCGGGTTGGAGCGATTTCTTGCGCTCCCCAATTCCTGTTGCCTAACTGTTTTCCTTATTCTTCCCTCGCGCACCGGGGGCAGTACAAGCTGGAGGATGGCTTTCGCACCATGAAAGATTCCGAAGCCTGTTGCTGGTGGCCCATGCATCATTGGACCGACCAGAAAATCCGCGTGCATGGATTCTTCTGCGTCATGGCTTTGCTGCTCGTTAGCCTCTTGCAGCGTCAACTCGGTCAGAAAGGCATCGACATCAGCATTGCCCGCCTGATTCGACGTTTGACCGAGATCGAAGAAATGGCCTTGGCTTATCCTCCTCGCCCGGTCGCGCGAGGAAAGGCCAAGCCGCGCTCCGTCTACGTGCTCTCCCAGATGGATCCCGAGCAGCGCGCTTTGTTCGAGGCTCTCGACCTCGCGCGCTATCAACACCCCACTGCTTAATCTATTCAGTATGTAGCGTTAGGTAACAGGTGGGGAGGTCTTGTAACTCCTGGCTGCGCTTACACTTGGCGCGTTTTCCAGCCTAACTCGGAAACTCGGGCTAGTGCTTGTTTTCGTGGAGCCGCAAACCCAGCTAAATCTCGAGGATAGCGGGTCATGTCGGGTCATGTCGGGTCATGTCGGGTCATGTCGGGTCATGTCGGGTCATGTCGGGTCATGGACTTTGCTTTACAGGCGGAAGAAAGTTGTGTTAGCCTGAAAGAGTTGAAGAGAAGAGGAACATTTCAGGGGATAACGGAGAGGGGCACTTGAGCGCTACTAAATCAGTGTTGATCGAACAATTCCGGACCCATGTGAAAGATACTGGCTCGCCCGAAGTGCAGATCGCCCTTTTGAGCGAGAGGATCAACTACTTGACCACGCATCTCAAGTCCCACGTGAAAGACCACGCATCCCGCCGCGGATTGATCATGATGGTCAATAAGCGCCGCCGGTTGCTGGACTATCTCAACCGCCGTGATCCGGATCGGTACCGCGAGATTGTTGACCGTCTTAGCCTGCGCAAGTAATCGCTCTATCTATAGCTTAAACTCAGAGCGATACGCATTGCGTTCTCACGAAGTGACAAATTCCACGCGGAGTCTGTCCTCAGGCCTCCGGCAGAAGTAGTGCCGGAACATCTCGTGGTGTAGCCCGTTTCGGATATATTCCCCAAACACTCCTCCTTCTTTCTTCCTCGAAGTTGCCTCAAAACGGGGCAGCACGTTGTAGCCGGCCCTTCGCAATGCGATGGGGCCGCAAATCCCCCGGTTGGGCCGGGGCCAAAGGAAATGTTTTATGTCTGAAAATTCAAACGCACTTCATCAGATCACGGTGGAAGTTGGCGGGCGTCCGCTGACTCTCGAAACGGGAAAAATTGCAAAGCAGGCCAACGGCGCCATTGTGGCGCGCTATGGCGACACCGTCGTGCTCACGACCGCTTGTATGGCGTCCGAAGCCAATGAACGAGACTTTTTGCCGCTCACCGTCGACTACCGTGAAAATACGTATTCTGCTGGAAAAATTCCCGGCGGCTTCTTCAAGCGCGAAGGCCGTCCCTCGGAAAAAGAGGTTCTGACTTCCCGGTTGATTGACCGCCCGCTTCGTCCGCTGTTCCCCGAAGCATGGCGCAATGAAACGCAGATTGTCAGCCTGGTGCTTTCCGCGGACAGCGACAATGACCCCGATGTTATCGCGGTCACGGGAGCCTCCGCGGCTTGCTATGTCTCGGACCTTCCGTTCGAGAAAGCCATTGCTTGTGTCCGCGTCGGCTTGCTTGATGGCCAGTTGTTGGCCAATCCCACGGTCGCGGAGCAAAAGAAGAGCTTGCTGAACATCGTTATTGCTGGTACGGAAGAGGCCATCGTCATGGTCGAATCCGGAGCGCTGGAGGTTTCGGAAGAAACGGTGGCCGATGCTCTTGAGTTTGGCCACGCACAAATCAGAAAAATTGTGGCCGCGATTCAAAAACTTCACGGCCAGCTCAAGCCCAAGAAAGTGGTGGTCGAGCCGCTGCCTTTCGATGAGGCCATCTACAAGGATTTGCAAAAAAAATACGGCGAGCGGCTGCACGATGCGCTTAATACCGAGAAGCATCCGAAAAAGGAGAGCTACCACCTCGTAGATGCCTTGCAGGAAGAAATCCTCGCCACGATTCCCGAAGAGCCCCAGAAAGAAATGGACGAGAAGCGCACGCTTACGAAGCGCGCCTTTGAACGCCTGCGCGAAAATATTTTTCGCCAGGACGTTTTGAATGCCCGCCACCGCCCCGATGGCCGCGCCTTCGACCAAATTCGCCAGATTACCTGCGAAGTCGGCTTGCTCCCACGCGTCCACGGTTCCGCGCTCTTCACCCGCGGCGAGACGCAGGCGCTGGCTACGCTGACGCTTGGTACCAAGGAAGACATGCAGCGCCTCGACCTGCTCTTCGAGGAGGACTCGTTCAAGCGCTTCATGTTGCACTACAACTTCCCGCCGTTCAGCGTTGGTGAAGTCAAATTCTTGCGCGGTCCTGGCCGCCGCGAAATTGGCCACGGCGCTCTGGCCGAACGCGCGCTGGTGAACTTGCTTCCTCCCGAAGCCGACTTTCCTTACGCCATGCGCCTGGTTTCCGACATCATGGAATCCAACGGCTCTTCTTCGATGGCCACGGTGTGCGGCGGCTCGCTGGCTCTGATGGACGCCGGTGTTCCCATCAAGTCCTCCTGCGCGGGCATCGCCATGGGGCTGGTCGTTGGGGACAAAGGAAAATACTCGATCCTCACGGACATCGCCGGCGCCGAAGACCACTATGGCGACATGGACTTCAAAGTGGCCGGCACGCGCCACGGCATCACCGCGCTGCAAATGGATATTAAAGTCCTGGGCATCAGCATTGAAATGATGCGAGAGGCTCTGGCTCAGGCCAAGAAAGCGCGCCTCCAAATTCTCGACACCATGGAGCAGACGCTCAGCACCGCGCGCACGGAGATTTCCGCTTACGCGCCGCGCCTCTACAAGTTGAATATTCCGACAGACAAGATTCGCGACCTCATCGGTCCGGGCGGCAAGAAAATCAAGTCCATCACCGAGCAGACGGGCGTCAAGATCGACGTGATGGAAGACGGTACCGTCCATATCTTCTCGACCAGCGGAGCTTCGGGTGACGCCGCGCTCGCCATGGTTCGCGAAGTTACCGCCAGCGCCGAAGTCGGCAAGACCTATCTCGGCAAAGTTGTACGCCTCGCGGAGTTTGGCGCGTTCGTCGAGCTTTTCCCGGGAACCGACGGCTTGCTGCACATCAGCGAGATTTCCGAACATCGCATCCGCGATGTCCGGGACGAGTTGAAGCTTGGGGACCAGGTCCTGGTCAAGGTGCTTTCGATTGAAGGCAATAAGATCCGCCTCTCGCGCAAGGCCCTGCTCAAGGAAGCCCGCGAGAAACAGCACAAGAAAGAAGCTGCTGGGACTGGCGGCGGCTCTTCGGAATAATCAATTCTCTTTGCGAAGCGCGAAAAGCCTCCCGTTTAGCGGGAGGGCTTTTGCCTTGGGCTCGTTTCGGAACATGCCGTGCAGCTCTCTTAGTCGATAGTTAGGATCCAGGCGAATGCACACGCTCGATGTGGGCGCCTACAGCCTTTAGCTTCTCGACGATGCCTTCATACCCGCGGTCGATGTGGTACACGCGGTCGATGAGCGTCTCGCCGCTCGCTACCAATCCTGCCAGCACTAGCCCTGCGCTCGCGCGCAGGTCCGACGCCTGCACGGTCGTCCCCGTCAATTGTGCTGGCCCGCGTACCACGGCTTCCCGCCCATTTATCGAAATATTCGCGCCCATGCGTACCATCTCGCTCGCATGCAGGTAGCGATTCTCAAAAATTGTCTCGGTGATCACCGAGGTGTCTTCTGCCTGCGTCGCCAGCGCCATGTACTGCGCCTGCATGTCCGTCGCGAATCCCGGATACTCCTCCGTCGTCACGTCGGCGGCGACCAACTTCTCCGCGCCGCGCACGCGAGCGGTCGTTGCGTCCACTACATCGATCCGCACGCGCGCCTGCTGCAGCTTCGCAATCACTGCGCCTAGATGAGCCGGCATGCAGTTATGAATTGTCAAATCACCGCCGGTAATCGCGCCGGCTATGAGAAATGTTCCTGCCTCAATGCGGTCCGGGATAACCGTGTGTTCCGTGCCATGCAGTTCCTTCACGCCGCGAATCCGCAGCGTCGAAGTCCCTTCGCCGCAAATTTCGGCGCCCATCTTTCGCAGCATCCCGACCAGGTCGGTCACTTCCGGCTCGCGCGCCGCGTTTTCCAGAACCGTTTCGCCTTCCGCCAGCGCTGCCGCCATCAAAATATTTTCCGTACCCGTCACGGTGATTTTCTCAAACACAATGTGCGCGCCCTTCAGCTGCCGTCCACGCGACCCATTGCCATGCACTTTCGCTTCGATATAGCCGTGCGACGTTGCGATCTCGGCTCCCATCTGCTCCAGCGCCTTCAAGTGCAAATCCACGGGCCGCGCCCCGATGGCGCACCCGCCCGGCAGAGAAACCCGCGCCACGCCGACGCGCGCCATCAGCGGCCCCAGCGTCAGAATCGATGCGCGCATCGTCCTTACCAGTTCGTACGGGGCCTCCGCATGATTCAATTTCGGCGCTTGAATCTCGTAATCGCTCGCAGGCACTGCCGCCACGGAAACCTTCGCGTCCATGAACGCCAGCAATTTGCTCATCGTGACCAGGTCGCGCACCTTTGGCACATTGCGCACGACGACTTTGTCCGCGGTTAGCAGCGCTGCCGCCATTGCCGGCAGTGCGGAGTTCTTCGCGCCGCTGATTGCCACGGCTCCGCGCAGCGCCTTCCCTCCCTTGATCAGAAACTTATCCATTCATGCTCTCTTTGCAGTGGCGGACCTTCAGGGTCCGCTCTTTCTTCTCCACGCTTGCTTTTGTCAGGCTATTCCTGGCTTTCACTGGTTCTCTTTCTTCTCTGTGTCTTCTGCGTCTCTGTGTCCTCTGGGTTAAATCCATTTCTTATTCATCCAGTGCACGTCTCAAATTGCCGCCAGCCTCAGCAAGCCTTTTCCTTGCCTCCCTCACCTCCACTCCCAGCTTCAACATCACCAGCGCCACCCGCATATTGTGTCCCGCTGCACGCAGTGCGTGTTCCGCCGCAGACACACTCTTCCCGCTTGCCTCGGCCAGAATTCGCAGCGCCCGCCGCGCAACCTTTGCATTCGTCTGCACGACATCGATCATCAGGTTTTCATAAACATGTCCAAGCCGCGCCATCGTCGCGGTACTCAGCATGTTAAGCACCATTTTTTGTGCCGTGCCCGCTTTCATCCGCGTCGACCCCGTCAGCACCTCCGGCCCAACCTCCGGCCCGATCACGATTTTTGCCAGCCGCGTTACCGGGGTTCTGCGGTTCGAGGTAATGGCAACCGTCGTCGCTCTGCGCTCTCGCGCGAATCGCAACGCCGCCAGCACATACGGCGTCGTGCCGCTCGCCGTCACCCCAACCACTACGTCGTTCCGCGTCAGTTTTCTCTTGCGCAATTCGCGCTCCGCGTGGCGAACGTCATCCTCCGCGCCCTCCACCGCATGCGTGATCGCGCGTGCTCCGCCCGCGATCAGCGCCTGCACCAGCTTTGGCGGCGTGCCAAACGTCGGTTGGCACTCCGCCGCATCCAGCACGGCCATGCGCCCGCTGGAGCCTGCGCCTGCATAAATCAGGCGCCCACCCTTGCGCATCCCCGCCACAATCGCGTCCACCGCTCGTGCAATCGCCGGAATCTCCTTTCCCACCGCGACCGCGACTTTGCGGTCTTCGCGGTTGATCAGCGCGACAATTTCGCGCGACATTATGCGGTCAAGGTTTCTTGAAGCTTTGTTTCGTTGTTCCGTTAGTCGAGATTCTTTAGGAATAGAAGTTCCGAAGAGCTTGGGCATGGCTCCATTATAGCGAGCCCTTGCAAAACACCTGGCGCGAACGCGTAATCTATACTTCTAGACACAACCGGTGGCGCTGGCCGAGGCTTCCTTCAGCAGAATGGGCTATGCTAGAGGCCACCGGGCCAGATCCATCTCGGAGAACGGATGGAAGGGAACCCATGTCGCTCGATGTTCTAAAAAGGCTGTTCGAGCAGCATTTCCATACCAGGCCGACACGCATTCAGCCGTTGCAGGGAGAGCTGGGCGGCTCTGGCCGGAAGATCATCCGCCTCGCGAACGACCGCGTCAGCGCGGTCGGCATTCTCTATGGTGTTCGCGAAGAAAATGTCGCCTTCCTGCAGTTCTCCAAACATTTTCACCGCTATTGCCTGCCCGTTCCCGAAATCTACGCCGAAGATCTCAACCACGGGGCTTATCTGGAAGAAGATCTTGGCGACACCTCGCTTTTCGAATTTCTCTCCAAGAATCGCTCGGGCGAGTTCATCGCACCTGTCGTCGTCGAAGCCTATCGCAAAGCCGTCGGCATTCTGCCGCGCTTTCAAGTCGAAGCTGCCCGTGATCTTGATTACAGCTATTGCTATCCCATTGCGAGCTTCGATCGCCAGTCCATCGCCTGGGACCTGAACTACTGCAAGTACTATTTCTTCCGCCTTGCTGGCATCGCCTTCAACGAATGCGCTCTCGAAAACGACTTCGATCGCCTGACTGAATTCCTTCTCAAGGCACCGCGCGATTATTTTCTCTACCGTGATTTTCAGTCCCGCAACATCATGCTGCGCGACGGCCTGCCTTATTTCGTCGACTACCAGGGCGGCCGAAAAGGCGCTTTGCAATACGACATTGCCTCGCTGCTTTTTGACGCCAAGGCCGACCTGCCTCCCAGTCTTCGCCAGCAGCTTCTCGATCACTATCTCAACGCGCTTGCGACCTTCATCGACGTCGACCGTGAAGCTTTTATGCGCTACTACTACGGCTTCGTTTACGTGCGCATCATGCAAGCGCTCGGCGCGTACGGTTATCGTGGCTTTTTCGAGCGCAAGGTGCATTTCCTCCAGAGCGTGCCCTACGCCCTCAAAAACATTCGCTGGCTGCTCCACAACGTGCAATTGCCCATCGAACTGCCGACGCTTCTCGGTGCGTTCCAGAGCTTGCTCGCTTCGGAGAAATTGGAAAGCATTGCCTCCGAAGCCGACAATCTTGTCGTTCGCATTTTCAGTTTTTCCTTTCACCACGAATTGCCCAAGGACGAAACTGGCCACGGCGGCGGTTTCATCTTCGATGGCCGCGGCCTGCCAAACCCGGGCAGGGAAGAGCGCTTCAAATCGCTTACCGGCAAAGACGCGCCGGTCATGGATTACCTCAATCGACAAGAAAGCGTGCACCAGTTTCTTGCCAGTGTCTATTCTCTGATCGATGCGACTGTCGACAACTATCGGCAGCGCAGGTTCAAAAACTTGATGGTGGCATTCGGTTGCACCGGAGGGCAGCACCGCTCCGTCTACTTGGCCGAACAACTCGCCAAGCATCTGCGTGGCCGAAGTGGTCTGGACGTCGTCGTGCGCCACCTCGAGCTCGAACAGCTTGGCATGATGCATGCCGTAGTAGGTAATCTCGCTGAATGACACCTCCCGCTCTTCTGCTCTCTTCTGCGTTCTCTGTGCCTCTGCGGTATCCTTTTCTTCGCTTCTTTCTCACCACTCGTCACTCGCCACGGGTTCTCTCATGAAAGCTATGATCCTCGCCGCCGGCCTCGGCGCGCGCCTGCGCCCGCTCACCGACACGCGCCCCAAAGCCCTCGTGGAGATCAACGGCCGCACGCTGCTCGAAATCACCCTCACGCGCCTTCGCTCCTTTGGCATCAACGAAGTCATCGTCAACGTCCATCACTTTGCTGACATGGTCGTCGACTGTTTGAGATCCCACAACAACTTCGACATGCGCATTGAAATTTCCCGCGAAGACGATCTACTGCTCGACACCGGCGGAGGCCTCAAAAAAGCCGCCTGGTTCTTCCTCGAAGATTCGCACCAGGGCACGGCTCTAGCCGTGCCGAAAGGTGAGCAGAATAAAGGGGCTTTAGCCCCTGAGGTCCACAAAACTTCTTCTGATCGGAAGGACGACCCCTTCCTTCTTCACAACGTCGATGTCATCAGCACCATCGACTTCCGCCGCATGCTCCAATTCCACAACGAACACCGCGCCCTCGCCACCCTCGCCGTGCAATCCCGCGAATCCTCCCGCCTCCTCCTCTTCAACGAGAACCTGCTCGTCGGTCGCGCCGCCACGAGTAGCCCAGCACCGGAGAAAGATGTCGTTCCGAGCGAAGCGAGGAATCCTGCCATAGCCGCAACGCAATCAAGGAGCGACCCGACGTTCGCGACTCTTTCTTCTAACTCGCCACTCGCCACTCGTCACTCGGCACTTCCGCTCGCTTTCTCCGGCATCCACATCATTTCGCCTCGTCTTCTCCCCATGCTCACCGAACAAGGGGTCTTCTCCATCACCGACGCCTATCTTCGGCTTGCCGCCCAAGGCGAAAAAATCCTGGCCTTTCGCGCCGACGAATACTACTGGCGCGACCTGGGCCGCCCCTCCGACCTTTCCCAAGCCGCCCTCGACCTGCAGCAGCGCTTCTTCGAATAGAGCATTTATCTGTGTACAAGTGCACCATTCCGGTGCATAACGGTGCTATGAAAGGCGCCATAAGGCAGTTCGCCAGAGTGTCACGCTTCCGGCCAAGACCGCAGCTCAGGTGCGCAACCCTGCTAAGAACCGCCGGGTCAGCTCCAATCGCATGCCCGTCGAGTTGTTTTTGTTAGACACGGGAGGCCCTTGGTCTCACTTTGCCTATCCTTGGCCATTCGTGATCATGGAGCTCGTGAATCTACTGTGGATTATTCTTGGCGGTGTGATCGTCCGGGAAATCAGATCAGCCTTGGCGCGGCGGGTTTCACCGACATGACTTTGGCCAGACGGACAAACTAGGAGGTTCTTACACATGCTTCGCTACATCGTTTCCATGATCACTTTGTTGGCTACGTCCTTAACCCTAACCATAAATGCTCCGGCAGATCTGACGCCTGGCGCGTCCCGAAGGCCCCTTCCAGAGGTAGCGCTCACGAACTCCAAAGGCGCACCCGTCAAGCTTTCCGGCTACAAAGGCCGCGTGGTCTTGCTCGATTTTTGGGCCACTTGGTGCGAAGGCTGCAAGGAAGAAATCCCCTGGTTTATGGAATTTCAGAACAAATACATGAAGACCGGCCTAACCGTTGTCGGAGCTTCCCTGGACGACGACGGTTGGAAGTCCGTCAAGCCCTACCTGCGCGAGCATAAGATCAACTATCGCATCGTCTTGGGAACTTCTGAATCCGCAAAGCAATTCGGCGTAGACCAAGGAATGCCGGTAACCTTGCTCATCGATCGCATGGGCAGAATCGCCGACCTACATCTCGGCATGGTGGACAAAGCCGCCTTCGAACACGAAATCCGAATCCTCCTAAGCGAAGACGCGAAGACGGCGACCGATTAAATTGCAGACCCTTCTTTGGATAGCCGCTTAACTTCGGCGGCCTGCACGAGTTTAGGGAATCTGTTTTTCGGTTTTCCCTTCCTCCTCAGTGCTCATTCCGTCCGCTCCGGCTTAGCGAATCATGCTTCATTTTTCTCACTCAAAACGCAACGCGACCATCGGGTCAACCCTGGAGGCGTGTCGCGCGGGTATCACGCAGGCGATCAGGGCCACAAGACTCAATAGCAATGTTCCTCCGACCAGAACGATTGGATCCCGAGTGTTTCCTCCGACCCAACGCTCCAGAATCCTTTTTGTGACCAGTGTAAGTGCCAATCCGGCCGCAATCCCGCTTCCTACGCTCACGACCGTCGATGCAAATACCATCCTCACTACCTGACCCGGCTGTGCACCCAATGCCATACGAATTCCAAACTCGTTGGTGCGCTGTGCCACCACGTAGGACACCACGCTGTACAACCCTACTGCCGCGAGGGCTAACGCCAACCAGGCCAATATCCCAAAGATCCACGCCGCCAGATGCTCCTGCTGCCATTCCGGCACATCGGTGATCCAGGTTTCTAGATCTCTGGGGCTATAGGTCTGCTGCTCCGGGTTCACCGCAGCCAACTGCTTCTGCACGGAGTGGACCAGCGTCAGCGGCGGCACGTCGGATCGCACCAAAATTTGCGTTCCTTGCCACATCGTCAGCGTGTAGGGTACATAGACCGCTGGCTTGATGGGATCTGCCAGCCCGTCGTTCCGCGCATCGTCCACAACCCCCACAATCTGCAACCAGGAATCGGCTATTTTTGGCGCCGAGAGAATTGTCGGCGGACTATCTTCAATCTTGGGCAACTTCACCGAACTTCCAATCGCGTGACCTTTCGGGAAGTACTGCTGCGCCAGCGTCCGGTTGATGACCACGATGTGCGCGCCGTTCTGATTCTCCGTTTCGCTCCATATCCGTCCTTGCAGAAGTGGAATCTTCAGGACCGCGAAATAACCCGGACTCACCAGATTGACTGCAGTCATGTGCTCTTCCGCCGAGGGCTTTTCGAGGATCTCAAACTGCGTTTTCCCTCCATTCCGCGGCGGCGTGGCATTGCTCGAGATCGCCGCCATCGTCACTCCGGGTGTCTCTGCCACTTCCGCTCGCATCTGCTCAAAATAGGCTGCGCGCGCGGCCCACGTGGTATACGCGCCGTCGTGAAGAGGAATTCCCACCGACATCACATGATGCGGATCGTACCCAAGCGGCTTATGCAGCAGTCCCACAAACCCTTCCATCGCCGCTCCCGCTGCAGCCAGCAACAATAACGTCAGCGCAATCTGACCCGCGATCAACACGCCGTTTGCTCTTCGGCCCATTACACTTCCTGCCAGGCGCCTCGTCGACTGTACCAGCTGTCTGGCCTGAGTCCGCGCGAGGCGCAACGCCGGCCCCAATCCGAAGAGCATTCCGGTCGCAAGGCCCACTCCGATGCTGAAGAGGAGCACCGGAATATTGACGCGGATGACCACTTCCGGCGCGAAGGCATATGGAGGCAGTAACACCCGAATACCCGCCAAAATCCCATAAGATGCAAAAACTCCCAGGGCGGCGCCTATCATCGCGAGCAACAACGACTCCGTCAGCAGTTGCCGCGCGATGCGGCCTCGTCCCGCCCCGATGGCCGCCCGCACTGCCAATTCATGCTCTCGCGCCGTGCCCCGCGCCAGCAGCAAAATGGATACGTTCCCGCACCCGATCGCCAGCAGCAGGGCTACACCGGCAAACAGCAAATACAATGTTCCGCCGATGCTTCTGACAACCCACTCGTTTAATCCCTCCACCCGCACTCGGAAATGCTCAGGAAAGTGTTTCGGCATATCTTTGGCGAATTGGTCCAGCAAAGGTTGTAGCGCCGCGTCCGCGGCTTCGTGCGTCACGCCCTTCCGCAGGCGCAAATTGACGATGTAGGTCAATCCTGGTTCCTGCGTCAGCTTGAGTGGCAGATAGACATCCGCGGTGTACCAGCGGAATCGCGGCGCGGCAACTCCCACGATCAAATAGTTCTTCCGATCGAGCTGGATTGTTTTTCCCACAATGTCCGGGTCCGAGAGGAAATGGGTCTGCCAGAACTTGTAGGACAGCGCGGTCACGGCTTGTGGGTCCTGCCCGTCGATCGCGTCAGATGGTAGGAGTCCCCGCCCGAGCGCCGGCGGTACTCCCAGATCCGTGAAGCCGTTCGCGATTAGGCCGATCGCGTTGACATTTTCCGGAAACTCATGCCCGGTCAAGATCATGGCGTGGTAATCCATGGCCAGCAGGCTTTCCACAATGCCGAGCTGCCGCACTTGCCGGATTTGTGGGCCATTGAGATTGACCCAGTCCGCCTGTCCCGCCTTGCTTTGCATCGTCAGCCGGACAATCCGGTCCGCGGCAACGAAGGGGTAGGGGTTGATCAGCGCTGCGTAAATAACGCTAAATACCGCCGTTGTTGTTCCAATGCCTAAGGCAAGTGAGACCAACGCCGTCAGCGTGAGGCCTGCATTCTTCGCAAGTTGTCTGAGGGAATATCGCAGGTCTTGCAGCAGCGTAGACATAGGGCGCCCCTTGCATCTGGCCAGATTTTAGTCCATTCCCTTGACCCGGACTCCACACAATTTTCCCCTGATTTGGGTGCTCGCCAGTTGGCTAGGGTAGGCACGAGTTAACACCTTTAGAATCCGCACGTCGGAAGCGCTCACACGAACAAAGAGACTTATCCTTCGGTATCAACCACTTACAAGGTCTCGAATAGGTCACGAAAGGTCACAGCGCACCCTCGTCAGCACCAAATTATGAACAATACGAACAAAACCGACCTCGCCGAAGGCGGTGCAACAATTGCGCGAACGCGACCAGTACTAAAGCACCATAAAACCTATTGGCTAGAAGTGGTATCCTGAGAAAATCAAGCATACAAGTGAGCGCAACCCCATGCCAGCGCAACTCGCAGTATTGACCGCCGCGACCGCCACTGACAAAATGTCAGTGGACGCCGAGTTTCAAACTTTCGTTGACGGGTTGAGTAGTTGCAAACTTCGCGGTGAGGGATCCGTCCGTGATGCCGTGCAAGTCATCAATCGCTATCAGGAAAAGTTCGGCGACTCTGAAAAGGAACTAAATAGGCCTGGCATCGGCGGTCGGCGTGACAACGCGGACCTGACGACAAGAGCGTCTACGAAATCGTGAAGGTCACTTTCTCTTTGCGTGTTGTGCCTAACCCGTTCAAGACCGACAAGAAGACCGCGCCGGAGAAACCGAAGGCATCCGACGCGCGAAAGTTGCCGGACCATCCTGTTCAGCGTGAAACAAGGTGGCGACCATGAAAATAAAACCGAAGCACGGAAGACGCCGCGACAGACGCAAAAAGCTTCGTCGCCATGTCGATGAATTTCGCAAAAAGCTTGATGAATTGGCAAACGAACTCGCAGTCCTCAAAGTTGACCAGCACGTAGAGAGGCTCGACGCGTTGTCCGAAGCGATTTCCCGTATCAAGGTAGGCCAGCACACAGTTGAAGAAAAAGTCACTACCATTGAGAACGTAATTGACAGACTGAAGGTGACTCTGGCTGAGGTTAAACGTGGAGGTTCGAGATGAGACACACGCGTACGAACTTGAAGTCACGCCAAAGAAGAAGGAAGACCCGCAGATATTCGTTGCTTTGAAGCAGGCGAGAAGAGCGCATAAACTGCATCGGAAACCGCACATAAGTCGTTGACCCCATGGGGTCTATCAGAAAATCTGATCGCATGCCCGCAAACCGTTGGGCGCCCTTTCGCCGGAAAAAGCCACGATTTTTTCGCATCGTGTTCCACTCCACGATTGATTTTTCCTGTCTCACACTATCGTGCTTCGGCGCTTGCTAGGTAGCTGTCGGGTCTTGAGAAGGTTGATCTTGACAGGAAGACAAGAAACACCAGGAAATGAGCACTGGCTACGGAGAACTGGCCACAACCACTTTCTCAAAGTGCTGCTGCCGTCGCGAATCCCAGGGCCTGCATCACGGCGTCATGCAAATCCCTTCGCACTTGCTGAATCTTTTGGTTCTCCCGCGTGGGATGCACGCGATTCGTCAGAAACACCACAAACAGTTGCCGGTCCGGCTCCGGATCAATCCAGATGGAAGTTCCCGTGAATCCCGTATGTCCGAAACTATGCGCTGAAAAATAATGCCCACTCAATCCGCCGGATGTAGGCACCGCCCAGCCCAGCGTGCGCGTTCCACCCGAAAGCTGCTGCGGCATGGTGAACTGCGCCACCGTCGTACGCCGCAAAATTCGCTGGTGCGCGTACACTCCGCCGTTCAGCAGCATCTGACAAATCGCCGCCAAATCCGGCGCGGTACTGAACACGCCCGCATGTCCTGACACGCTGCCAATCGCGAACGCGTTTTCATCGTGCACTTCGCCTTGGATCAGCCGGTGCCGGAAATTGTTGTCGATCTCCGTCGGTGCAATTGTCGGCCAGAGTTTCTTCGGGGGCTTATACATCGAGTCCTTCATTCCCAGCGGAGAAAAAATGAAACTCTTCGCCAAATCATCCAGAGTTCTTCCCGTCAACCGCTCGATGATTTCCGCCATCAAAATAATTCCCAGGTCCGAATACACTTCCTTCGTTCCCGGCTCGTATTCGAGCGGCTCCGCAAAAATCTTCGTCAGGGTGTCTTGCTTGCTCTTCGACGTACGCCAATATTCCTTGAATGGAGGCAAGCCCGAAGTGTGCGTCAGCAAGTGCCGCACGGTCACGCGATGCCGCCATTCCGGTTGCGGCCCGCTCGCCCACTCCGGCAGATAGCGCTCGATCTTCGCATCGAGATCCAGCGGCACGGCAAAGTCACCTTCCGCGAGTTTCTCGACCAGTGTTGTCGTCACCACCACTTTCGTTAGCGACGCGATGTCGTACATCGTCGCTGGCTTAACGGCAGGCGACTTCGCGTCGTAGCTCAATTTCCCAAAAGCGTGAATCGCCACTTTGCCTCGGAATCCCACCGCAAGCGTCGCTCCGGGAAACGCTTTATCCTTGATTGCTTTTTCGATGACTTCGTACGCCGGCCGCAATTGCCCATCTTCACGCGCATCCATGGGCTGCAGCGTCATCGCATTTGCGGTCACCTCAATCCCAAATCCGGCCTTCAAGTTCACGCCTGGCACCGTCACCGGCAAATGCCCGCGCACGGGAATTTCCCCAAACAGGGCGCGCGCCACAGAAATTTGCGCGACGTCGCTGATTCCAAATGCGCCCAGCCACGTTTCTGCCTGCGGGAATCGCTCGATCAAATAAGGGCTCCCGAATCCCACCGTAATCACCGGCTTACCCGTTTTGTAAACCTGCTCGGCGAGCGCCGCCTGCTCCGGCGGCACGTCCACATTTCCTTTGCGGTCGCTGACGCGCACAAAGAACGCAACAATCGCCATGTCGTAAGAATCCGTCGGCGGCAGCCTGAGAATGCCGGCGTTCACAAAGCGCGTGTCCGCGCGCAGCGTGGTTACCGAGTCAAAGCGTGTGCGCAATTCGCGCTCGAGATCTTCTCCCGGATAGGGTTCAGGATCAGCATAAAATGCCAGCAGCAACGCCCGCGAAGGCTTCGTTCCATCGAGCGGCAACCGGTGAGGCGTGTCGCGCAGCAACGTGACACCGCGATCGGAAATTTCCTGCGCCTCTTTTTGCCAAGCGACGCTGCCAAATTTGTGATTCAGCGCATTCACGTCCACCAGCCGGTTCTTGTACAAGCCCAAGCGCGCTTTTGCTTGTAAAATGCGTCGAACCGATTCATCCAACCTCTCCTTTGAGATCCGCCCCGACTTCACCGCGCCTTGCAGCGCCTCGAACGCCGCGTCCGGCACTGGCGGCATGAGCACGCAATCGACGCCAGCCGCTACCGCGCGCACCGCCGCTTCTCCCGGCGCGTAGCGCACCGTGATTCCACCCATGTCCATGGCGTCGGTAACTATCAGCCCCTGGTATCCGAGTTCTTTTCGCAAGAGTCCCTGAAGAATTTTGGGAGAAAGCGTTGCGGGCGTGTTCGGATCGGACTCCAGCGCGGGAACAGAAAGATGCCCCGTCATGATGGTGTCCACTCCCGCCGTGATGGCCGCGCGAAACGGGACCAGTTCCAGATGTTCCAAGCGTTCACGGCTTGCCGGAATCGTCGGCAAATCAATGTGTGAATCCGCGGCGGTGTCGCCATGCCCTGGAAAATGTTTGGCGGTGGCCAGCGCACCGTTGTCCTCGACGCCTTTCACGAAGGCGGAAACAAACTCCGCTACACGGTGAGGATTTTCCCCGAACGATCGCGTATTGATGATGGGATTTCCCGGATTATTGTTTACATCCGAATCCGGTGCGTAAACCCACTGGACACCAGTGGCGCGTGCTTCCAGCGCGGTGATTTTTCCCATGGTGTACGCATCTTTGGGATAGCCGCCGGCGGCGACCGCCATCGCGGTGGGGAACGATGTGCCTTCGTCGTAGCGCATGGCCGTGCCGCGCTCGAAATCCGCGCCGATCAGCAGCGGCAGCTTGGATTTCGCCTGCAGCTGGTTCGCAAGCACGGCTGTCGGATACGCTTGGCTCTTCACGATGCCCAGCGGCGAGCCGTGCGTGACGACGATGAATCCACCGACGTGCAAATCCTGCACGTCGTGGAGAAGCTGTTCATAGGCGGGCGAGTCCGTGGAAGTAAGGCTTCCGTGATAGGTGGTGAACAAGAGCTGGCCAATCTTTTCGTCCACCGTCATTTTACGCAGCGTGGATTCCACCCATGCGCTGGCTGCCGACGTCAGGTTCTTCGAGGCGCTTTTTGCGCCGGCAGCGCTCTTTGATGCAGCGGCTTCTCTCCCGGGTGGATTTGTATTTTGGCTGCGTGCTTTTTGCGTCATAAGAATGAGCGAAAAGACGGGAATCAAAAGCAGAAAGCGGACGCGGCGTCCTTCCATCGGTTACAATCCCCCCGCGCAGCCCGCAGTCTGCATTTATTCATAGCACACGCACATCATGCTCTCAACGCAGCCGAGCCAAGCGCGTTCCAGAATATCATTGTATTCTTTCGACGCAGGGGGACCATTTTGACCGCCACGAACCGCGCGCTCACGATCCTTGTTCCATTCATCTCACTGTTTGCTCTGATTAGGCCTTATGAGTTGTCCGCGCGCCGCTTCCCCCAACGTTCCGGACACGCTGCCCGCGTGCAAACGGGGCTCGACGTTCTGGAAGCCGAAAGGTTTGCGCCGCTGCGCGGCAAGCATATTGGTTTGATTACCAATCACACGGGGGTGGACGCGGAGGGACGCAGTAACGTCGATTTGCTCGCGCACGCATCGGGTTTGAAGCTCGTCGCGCTGTTTAGCCCGGAGCATGGTCTTGCTGGTCGCGCCAACGAAAATGTGACTACATCGAAAGAGCCTACAACCGGGCTTCCGATTTACAGCTTGTACGGCGATACGCGCCGGCCCACCGAGGAAATGCTGCAGGGCATCGACGCTCTGGTGTTCGACATTCAGGATGCGGGGGTGCGCTTCTACACCTATACAGCAACGATGGGCTACTGCATGGAAGAAGCGGCCAAACACAAAATTTCCTTTTTCGTTCTGGATCGTCCGAATCCGATGGGCGGAGAAATCGTCGAAGGCCCCATGCTCGATCCGGACAAGACCAGTTTCGTCGCCTACTATCCCTTGCCGGTGCGCTACGGCCTAACCATCGGGGAGCTTGCGCAGTTCTTCAACGCGGAAAATCACATTGGCGCCGACTTGCATGTCATCCCCATTCGAAACTGGCATCGCAACTATTTTTTTGAAAGCACGGGAATGAAGTGGATTCCGCCTTCGCCGGCGCTGCGTACGACCAAGGGTTCGGTTCTCTATCCCGGGATTGAGATTCTGCAAAACTCCGGCGTTTCTGTGGGCCGCGGGACGCAAGCGCCGTTCGAGGTGTTCGGCGCCCCGTGGATGGACGGCGATCAAGTCGCTGCTGCGCTGGATGAGCGCCATCTTCCCGGCCTGCGGTTTGCTTCGAAATCCTTCATTCCCATCGGCGGCCCCCATAGCGGGGAGCGCTGCGGCGGCGTGTCGATTCTGGTTACCGATCGTTTTGCGGCGCGTTCGATGCGCCTGGGTCTGGAAATCGCGGAGATCCTGCAAGAGCTCTATCCGAAACAGTTTGACACGGACAAACTTGTGGGGCTCGTGGGGAATTCCGACACGGTCCAGCAAATCAAAGACGGCGTGCCACCGGGAAAAATCGTCGCCAGTTGGTCGGAGGCGCTCAGTGTGTTCGATCAAGTGCGCCGTAGGTATTTTCTTTACAAGTAAGGAAACAGAGGAACCATATACCGATTTGCTGACTCCCAGTGTCTTGAATTGTGGTAGAGTTGCGTTCTTATGCGCATTGTTTCTTTGCTTCCTTCTGCGACGGAGATTCTGTTCGCGCTGGGCTTGGACCGCGAGATCGCCGGTGTCAGCCATGAATGCGATTTTCCGACCCAGGCGCGCACCAAACCCGTGGTGATTCATTCGCGTTTGCCGCAGGAAGCTTCTCCCTCTGAAATTGATCGTCTGGTTCGCGAATATGTTTCGCGCGGCGAAAGTTTGTACTCCGTGGATGTCGGAAAGCTGGAGCAACTTCATCCCGACCTAATCATCACGCAGGATCTGTGCCATGTTTGCGCCGCATCGCCGGATGATCTCGCAACGGCTCTGATGCGCATGGACTGCCGTCCGGAGGTGCTGTGCCTCAACCCGCAGGATTTGGGCGACGTGTGGCGCGACATCCTGCTGGTCGGCGAGGCCACTTGCCGGGGTTTGCAGGCGGAAGCTCTTGTTGCGGAAATTGGCAAGCGGCAAGGAGCTTTGGATCGGCAGTTGGATTCCTCAGCGCAGCGCCCGAGAGTTGCGTTTCTCGAATGGCTTGAGCCCCTGTATGTGGGCGGCCATTGGGTCCCTGAAATGATCCAGAGCGCCGGCGGGAAAGATGTGCTGGGCAGCGTAGGCAAGCGGTCTTTTCGGGTTCATTTGCAGGACGTTGTTGAAGCCCGACCCGACATCTTGCTGATCGCTCCATGCGGTTACACAGCAAAGCAGGCGCGCACGGAATACGAATCACTCGCTCTGCCTGATCAGTGGAACGCGATTCCCGCTGTCCAGAACAATCGCGTCTACGCACTGGAGGCCAACAGTTATTTTTCGCGGCCCGGACCGCGCGTGGTCGCGGGCATCGAAATACTGGCCAAGGTTTTCAATCCCTCCGTCGTTGTCTCTGCAGAGGCCGACTCTGCGATTCTTCGGATTCCCTCGGACAGAGCTGCGAGGCGCGCGGCCTCCGTTTAACCTTCGCTTTCTCTATAAATCGCATCGTTTCACCTGTCCTTCGGACCAGTTGACCATTTCTGTTTCATATATAAGATTCTTATATGTAAGGGGGAGGTGGCTATGATTGGTTCCGGCATCAAGCGAGGCACGGCGGAGCTGGCGGTTCTCAGTGTTTTGCAGGACGCCCCGCTGCACGGTTACGAGCTGGCACGGCGCATCGAGCAGCAAACCAACGGCGCACTGCGTTTCACGCTCGCGGCCCTTTACCCCATGCTCTATCGCATGGAGCAGCAGCGCTGGATTCGCGGCACCTGGGAAACCAGCGCCAATGGCCGCCGGCGGCGCTGCTACCGGCTCACACCGGCAGGGAAGAAGAAGCTCTCGCCGCTTCAGCGCGAATGGGCGGAACTTTTTCGCGCGCTGCAACGGCTCACGAAGGTGGCTCATGCCTGATTGGCAAGAATTCGTTCGCCGGCGCCTCTCCGGCCTTGCGTTGGAAGCCGGTGAGAAGGACGAAGTCCACGAGGAGCTGGCAGCCCACCTGGAAGAGTCGTATGAGGCGCTCCAGAAAGAGGGCTTGCCTGAAAAAGATGCCACCCATCGCACGCTCGCGCAGGTTGCCAACTGGCGAGATTTGCAGCGAAAGATTTCTATCGCAAGGAGGAGAGGACATCTCATGCAGAAACGGATGCACCAGCTCTGGATTCCCGGGTTCCTCACGCTGACACTTTCTATGGTTTTCTTGATGTTGCTCCAGAAGTTTGGATCCCGGCCGCGCATTGTCTGGAGCGGATCGATCCCGATTCTTTTTTATGTGCCGTGGCTGCTGTCGCTTCCTTTCTTCGGGGCGCTGGGAGCTTATCTCTCGACGCGGGCCGGCGGTTCGCGCGGCGCTGCACTTTTTTCCAGCGCCTTTCCTGTGCTCGCGCTTACCTCAGCGTTTCTGTTGATGTTTCCGATCGGCATGATCATCGAGTGGGTTACCGGAAACCGTGTTGATTATGTCCATTTTAGTTTTGTGGCGACGGCTCTGCTCAAGGAAGGGATCGGCTGGCTTGTGGTTCCGGGAGCTGCGCTTTTGGCAGGCGGTCTCCTCGTGCAACTATTCTTTAGCCACCAGTCCTTGCCACAGAACCCGGTGATCGGTTGACGAGGCGAACGAATGCCGGATTGGCTAGAACTCGTTCGTCGGCGACTGTCTGGTTTTGCGCTTTATTCCTCGGAAAGGGATGAGGTCCATGTCGAACTGGCAACCCAACCCACATGTTCTTCGAATAAGCATGGGAATCCCGGTTCTTAAGTTCTATACCTTGTGGTTGCTGGTGCTTCCGCTGGCAGGCGCAAGGGGGGCGTACTTGTCCAAGCGTGCGGGAGGATCGCGACGCGTGGCCCTGCTTTCGAGCATCTTTCCTGTGCTGTTCTACGCCGTGGTTTTCCAGATAGCCGTTCCAATAGGTTTTGCGATTGGCCACCTACTGCCAAGTACCTTGGGTATAGTTTTTCTGAGTATGAGTATTGGATGGGTCTTGGCTCCGGGTGTAGCGCTCCTTGCTGGAGGGTTGCTCGCGCAACTATTGTTTGGCCATCGTCCATCGCCGCAGAACCCGGCGATCGGCTAACGAGGCGGCTCATGCCTGATTGGCAAAAGCTTGTCCGACAGCGTCTCTCCGGCCTTGGTCTCGAAACTGCTGAGAAGGACGAAGTCCATGCGGAACTCGCCGCGCATTTGGAAGAGAGCCATGAGGGACTCGTGCAACAAGGCCTTCCCGAAGACGAGGCTGCTCGGCGCACATTGTCCCTGGTCGAAGATTGGCAGGAGTTGCGGCGCAGGACTCAAAAAGCGAAGGTGAAGGAGAATCTCATGACGAACGAGTTTCGCAATTTTGGTTGCCAGGTTTTTTGGCGCTCTTGCTCTCGATGGGCCTACTGATGCTCATCCAGTTCCCTGGGTCCCAGGCCCATGGTGCTGCATCAAACTAGTTGGACGATGATCGCACCATTTGCCGTGATTTACGTGCCTTGGCTTCTCTCATTGCCATTCATCGGAGCGATGAGAGCTTATCTATCCAGCCGCGCCGGTGCGTCGCAACGTCTCGTGCTCTTATCTATTCTTTTCCCTGTCTTGCCGTATCTGACATTTTTTCTGATTGGTTTCCCGATCGCTTTGATCGTTGAAGAACACGTGACGCACAACATTATGTTTGAAGCGTTTCTCGCAGGTCTAGTCGCGTGGGTTCTGCTGCCGGCGGCGGCGCTACTAGCTGGAGGCTTGCCTACACAACTGTGCTTTTCGCGGCGGTTAGCACCGTGTGCCCAATAAACGGCAGACAATTGACCCTGCTCGTTATCTCACCAAATCTTGCACGAAACTCGCGAATGGTCCGGGGACCAATAGATGAACAGGGGTTTGCCCTTTACTGCTGTCATTGGTATTGACCCGAAGTGACGACTGTCGTAACTGTTATCGACATTGTCCCCTATCAAGTACACGGTTCCGGGCGGCACTTTCATCGGTTCAAAAGGGGATGTTGAAACCTGTGAGGCGGTCACAGCGACTGCCTTACCGCACGGGCGCGGAAACACTATTGGTTTGCCGTTAACGAGAATTTCTCCGTTTGAGCCTGGGGCGACCGTATCTCCGGCAATAGCGGCTACTCGCTTAATCCACTTGGCGTTTGATTCGTCTTTGTCGAAGAGGATTATGTCGCCTCTTTGGAGACCGACTGTCTTGTACGCGTCCATGTTTGCCACAATGCGATCCCCAATGCATATTGTAGGGCACATAGATTGGGAGGGAATCGAGAACGCGCGGAAGTAGGCCCAGCGATTTAACAAAAAATCGGGGGTTGGATAAATTTCCAAGAGCAGGATGATTGCCGTCGCGGCAGCCGACTTGAGCCACAGATATCGAGAGTTTTTGGGTGCGGCTCTTTCTTTGCATGCTAAGTAAACCGCATCTCCGGTGACCCACAAGCGCCAAAATAGGCCCAACAGGAGGGATCCAACAAGTCCAGCAAAGGTCAGTAAGAGGCGCAATTCACCCGTCACCAATAGAATCGCGCCTAGAGATAGCGCCATTGCTAGCCCTCGCCAAAGCCTTCGCTCGTAGATTTGTCCAAGGCCCGGCGCGAGTAGGCTAAGTACTAAGACAATGGTCACTCTCCTCTTTCGCGATGGTTCGTGTTTGTCTTCTGGTAGCGCCGGCTGACGAGAGATGGGGCGTATTCCAAGATCTAATTCGGTCATGCTTCCTGCGCCTTTTTCGTCCAGTGATTGTAAAACGGCAGGCCTGCCAGAATTAGGAGTAGCCCAATCGCCGAGCGGACTGGCCGCTGGATAAACAAATTCAAAGTCAACGCAAAACCGCCGGCGACGAAAATTCCCGGCACGACAGGATATCCCCAGGTGCGATAGGGGCGCGGCAAATCAGGCTCCTTGCGGCGCGAGCCGTAGACCGAGGCAACAGAGAGGGCGTAGAAAATCCACTGCGCAAAGATGAACAACGAGAAAAGATCTTCGAACTGACCGGTCAGGACCATGAGGCAGGAAATCACCGCTTGAAAAGCGATCGCTCCCGCAGGAGTGCGGTAACGCGAATTGATTCCGTCCGCCACGCGAAAGAACAAGCCGTCGCGTGCCATGGCATACGGCACGCGCGAACCGGTGAGAACCGAAGAGTTGAGCGTCGTGAACGCAGAGAGGACCATCGCCGCGGTGATCCACGCGGCGGCCCGAGCGCCCGCAAAGACGCGCACCGTTTCTGAGGCGACGTTTTGTGCGGTCGCAACGGCTTCCATGGGGAGCACGCGGAAATACACGGCGTTGGCAAGTAGATAAATCACGCCCACGGTCATCGTGCCGCCCACCAGCGCGCGCGGAATATTTTTTTGCGGTTCGATGATTTCTGAGCCGGCAAAAGTTAAATCCATCCATCCGTCATAGGCCCACAGCGCGCCGACCATCGCGGTCAGGAATCCTGAAAGAAGGCCTAGATCTAAGGAGCGCGGGAAAAACGGCTGCGTGCCGGGCGGTCGTTTTCCCGCGAAGAGGAAACCCAGAACCACGACCGCGAGAATCGCGCCGATCTTGAGCGCTGTCAGCACGACCTGCAACCGCCCTGCCAAGCGCACGCCAAGATAATTGATGAGGCTCATGAACGCGATGGCGGCGGCGGCTACCGGTTGCGCCCAGGTGAACGCAAACTCCGACGTGTGCCCGGTGAAAGGCACATGGAAGTGCAGCGTGAAAATCGGTGTGCGAACCGCAGGCACAAAAAAGCCTAAGAAGATCAGGAAGCCCGCAGCAATCGTGGCAATGGATGCCGGCTTTCCGACCAGATTGTTCATCCAACCGAAAAGAAATCCCCACACCGGCCCAAAGCCGCGCTTGAGGTAGACGTACGCGCCGCCGGCTTTTGGCATGGCGGCGCCCAGTTCAGCGATCGTCAATGCGCCGAACAGCGAAAGCACTCCGCCCACAATCCAAACCAGGAAGACCAGCCCCACTGAGCCGGTGGCGCGAGTCATCGTGCTGGGCACGAGAAAAACACCAGTGCCAATGATGTGACCGACCACCATGGCCATCGCGGCCCACGCACCCAGCCCCTGCACCAGTTCCAGGCGTTTTTCGCTCATCTGCCTCCGCGTTTTCTCACCAGATGCTTTATGCCAGCGCTTTCGTAGTCGGCGCGAAGCGGCTTATTAGCGACCCAACAAGGAACGTCACGGAAGCGCCGATAAGGAAATACCATGTAAACGCTACGTCGGTGAACTGAAAAACACTCAGGACAACCGCGAGTCCCGCGAACATGCCGACAAGCGCTCCGCGTGCATCTGCGCCGGGATCGAAAGTTCCGAGCAGAAATAGTCCGAGCAAGCTGCCAAAAGGAAGGGACGCAACGGTGAGTCCCGTCTCGAGCAACGGCCCCCATTTCACGAGCCCGAACGCCATGAGCACAAGGCCCCAGACCAGCGTCATGCCGCGCGATAAACGCAAAAACTGGCGCGCGTCGGTGCTTTGCCCGCGAAGCTTTGCGAAATCCAGCACGCTCGAAGCGGCCAACGAATTGAGCGAGCCGCTGGCGTTGGACATGGCCACGGCCACGATCGATGCGAGAAGCAGGCCCGCAAGTCCGACCGGCATTTCGCGCACGAGGAAGAGCGGCAGGATGCGATCGGTTCTGTCGCCTGGAGCAAGCAGAGGTGAGTGCTGCGCAAAAACATAAAGCAAAACGCCGATCAGCAGAAACACGGTGAACTGAATCAAAACGATGACGCCGCTGGTGAGCAGGGCCCGGCTGCTGTCGCGCTCGGACTTGGCGGCCAGCAACCGTTGTACGATCGTCTGGTCCGTGCCATGGGTGGCCATGGTGAGAAACGCTCCGCCGATAATTCCGGACCAAAACGTGTATTTCGTCGCGAGATTCCAGGAGAGATCGAGGAACTGAAGTTTGTGTCCAGCCGCCGCTGCGATTTGCGTCACTTCGCTCCAGCCGCCAGGAATGCGGTGCAGCAACAGGGCCAGCGTGATGGTGCTGCCGGTCAAATAGACAAGAAGCTGTGCGACGTCGGTCCAAATCACCGCCTTCATGCCGCCTTCGAAGGTGTAAAGCACGGTCAGCGAGATGACCATCACCACCGCGAGTCGTTCGGAAGTGCCGAGCACTACGCTTACGACGAGCGCAATCGCGGAGACGCGCACGCCTTCGGCAATCGCGCGGGTAATGAGAAACGTGCTGGCGGCGACCGCGCGCATCTTTTCGCCGAAACGTTTCTCGATGAGCGCATACGCGGTTAGAAATTCGCCGCGGAAATAGCCGGGTAAGAGGAGCAGCACAATCAGCACCCGTCCGATCAAGTAGCCGAACACAAGTTGAATGAACGTGAGGTTCCCGGCATAGGAAATTGCCGGAGCGCCGATGATCGTCAGCGTCGAAGTTTCTGTGGCGACAATGGAAAAGGCCAGCGCCCACCACGGCGCGGTCCGCCCGCCGAGAAAATATTCGCGGCCAGCGGCCTGCGTATCAGCGGCTGCACCGGCCTGCTGCATGCGCCGGAAGCGCATTCCCAGCGCCGTTACGCCGAGCAGGTACGCGATGACGATGGTCAGGTCGAGCGGATGGATGCGCATCGCGCAGAGATTATAGGTATCTCCGGCCGATTCTTGACCGCTTTTTTCTTGCACCGGTTGCGATGAATCCATGCGAGCTACTTCAAAACGGCAAAGAGACTGCTGTAGGAATCGGTCCAGAGTCTGACGTGGATGCTGGTGGTGAGCGGCTTTCCTGCTTTCTGGATGTTGGGAAATCCCCGGAAAATACCGCGGTTCGCAAGCAAGACCCAGCGGGCCAGGAAAATTTCGTTGGCGGGGTCATCGGGACTGGCTATCAGCAAAGCGTCTTTGCCGAGTTTCTGAGCGGCCGCCGCCACGACCGGTTCCAGGTATAAATGCCGGTTGGAAATGTGCACGGCCAGGATGCCGTCGGGCCGCAGATGTCGAAAGTAAAGTTGAAAAGCTTCGACGGTCAGCAGGTGAACAGGAATGGAGTCGCTGGAGAAGGCATCGACGGCCAGGAGATCAAACTGTTGCGGTGGCTGGCGTTCCAGCGTGAGGCGCGCGTCCCCCAATTCGAATGCGATCCGGGCCTTCGAATCGCGCAAGAAGCTAAAGTCCCGTTGCGCAATTTGCACGACCAGTGGATTGATCTCGTAGAACGTATCTTTATCGCCGGCGTGGCCATACGCCGCAACCGTGCCGGCGCCCAGGCCGATTAGGCCGACGCGCAGATGGCCGCGCGGGGCCAGCGCCGCGAAGGCCACGCCGATACCGGAATTTGCCCCGTAGTACGAAATAGGCTTGTCGTGGCGCGCCGGTCCTAAAAATTGTAGCCCGTGGGTAATCGTTCCGTTCATCAATCGGCGGAAGCGCAAATCCTCGCGTTTGGGTTGGGCATTGCCTTTCAACAGGACGACGTTTGGGGCAACCTCGTCGCTCTCGCGCAGGACTCCATAGAAATTTCGCATCATGCGATTCGTGTAGAGGGAATCGGCTTGCGCCAGAAAAGCGAGGCCCACGATCACTATTGCCGCCAAACCATGCAGCGCCCAAAATGCGGGCCGCCACGCCGCCTGCCGAAAGGGACTGGCGGGATCCGTGCGATGGATCATTAGCGCAAGCAGCGCGCAAGCTCCCAAGGCCACGTGCAGCTCGTAGAATCCGGAGAAGATCTGCGGCGCGAGGATGGCGACAAACACGGCCCCAACCACACTGCCGAGGGAACTCCAAAAATAAAAGAACGTGAGCCGTGAGGGATCAGGCTTCGACCGCGCTAATTCTCCGTGGCAGAACATGCAACAAATGAACAGGCCCGCGCAGAAGAGCAAAATCAAAATCCAAAGAGGGAGTGCCATGAGCGAGGGGGACAGCGCGTAGGCCATGCACCCCAGGGCGACGCCTAGCAGCCGCAAGAAAATCATCCGGTGATACCACCGCTGATTCCCGAAACACAAAATGAAACTGAGCATGTAGAGGCTCAGAGGGATGATCCACAGAAACGGAACCGCCGCGATGTTTTGCGTGATGTGATTTGTGATGGCGAGGAGCAGAGCGGAACTGCACGCCGAGAGCGCGAGCCAGAGCACGCGCGTATTCCATGGGACGCGCACGACTCCCCGGTGCCACGGTGTGCCTTCTGCGCTGCGCTGCGAGACAGCAATTGCGCCGCATGCGACTGCGAAGGCAGCGTACGCTACGGACCAGGTCCAACCCTGACGCACCGTGGACAGTCGAGGCTCAACAAGCGTGGGATAGCTCAACAGGCCTAGCAGCGAGCCCACGTTCGAGAGTGCATAGAAACGATACACGCTGCTATCGCTTCTCGCGCTGGCCAGCCAAGCTTGCAGAAGCGGACTCGTCGCGGAGAGCAAAAAGAAGGGCAATCCCACCGTGAGCACCAGCACCAAAAGGATGTGCAGCGCAGGATGTTCGGGTCCCGTTGGTTTTAAAGAATCTCTCGGGAGAATCGGGAGCACCAGCAGGCTAGCAGCAAGCAGAGCGCCGTGAAGCCAGCCCTGCGTTCGCCGGCCGAGGCGCCGCGTCAGTAAATGCGCGTAGAGATAGCCCAGCAGCAAGACCACTTGAAAAAATAGCAGGCAGACGGTCCAGACTGCCGCGACTCCTCCGAACCAGGGAAGAATGATCTTTGCGATGAGTGGTTCCACTTGAAACAAGAGAAACGCGCTCGCGAAAATCGTCAGGGGGTTCAAGAGTCTCAAGTTTGAACTAATAGACGCCTCAATCGTGGGTTTTAGCGCTGGGGTTTCTGTGACCATCTCTGAGAGGATTGGAATCTTACTGCAATTTTGCGCATTCCGCCTTGGTCTTGTCCTTCCGAGAGGAAGCAGCTGGTGGAACTACCAATCCGGATACTTTGCGCGGATCCGTTCGTACAGCGGGGAACTAGACTTGTACTTTTTGTGGCAGGCCAGCACTTGCCGCTCGTGCGCGGTCGGCCCAGACCGCGCGCCTTCGCTTATTTGAGGCAAAGCCTCCTCCACTTCCGTGTAAGCGTCTCTCCTTCGCAGGGGACGTGGCATTTCCTTCGCGGCGGTGCTTGACACGGTAAGGCGGGAAATACTTGTACTACCGCCGCGGGTTGACCGCAACTGTTTTGAGCCAGATCTTGCGCTGCTACCTGTGTTCACTCATAGCGCAGCACATGGCGCGACGGGCAGGGATGTAGCAAGCGCACAGCGCTCAGAGAAGCAAAAGAATGATTGTCTTTTTGCCAATCGAGGAAGTTCCGGTAGGTGACGGAGCTTTGCTGAAGAGTCGCGGTTCGGGCATAGACAGCCACGAGTTCGTTGGGGTTTGGAAATGGCAGCGGGTTCAAGAGCACGCCGTTGACTACGGAGAACAAGGCGCTGTTCGCGCCAATGCCGAGTGCGAGAGTGAGAACCGCGACCGCGGTAAATCCAGGGTTCTTCCGCAGCACCCGAAGCCCATAGCGCACGTCTTGTCCGAAGCTGGTCATAATTCACCCCCGAGGAATGGGCGTATGCCTAGAGGAAACGGCTCGAGAGAAGGGGTCAGCTATACGTATCTATTCGGCGTGTACATCGACGATCACTCATGCCTCAGCGCCACCATCGGGTCGACCTTCATTGCTCGCTGCGCGGGAATGTAAGTTGCCAGCATCGCTATTAGGGTCATCACGATCGGCACAACGAGGTACAGGATTGGCTCGCTCAGGTGCAGGTCGTAGAACATGGCTGCAAAGAGTTTTGGTAGAGGCAACGCCATGACGATGCCGATAGCCGCTCCGATTGCCGTCATTCTTAGGCCTTCCCTTAAAACCATGGTCAGCACGTTCGGACTTCTAGCTCCCAGCGCCATGCGGATACCGATTTCGTGTGTTCGCTGGCCGACGGAATAAGCCACAAGCCCGTAGATCCCGGTAGCGGCGAGGATCAGCGCGAGTAGAGCGAAGCTGGCCAGCAAGCGCTCGAAAAGCGGGTCACCATACTTTTGGCGCTCAATCACAGCAGCCATGCTCATCACGCGAACCAAAGGAAGCTCGGCGTCCACTTGCGCCACGGCGTTCCGCAGGGCCGAAGCCAGGTTGTTTGGGTCGGAACTCGCGCGGACCATGAGAGTAAAAGAAGACACCGGCCGCTGAAGCATCGCCTCGAAGACTTGCGGCTCCTCGCGAGTGGAATCGGAAAAAGTCTTGGTGTTGCCCACAACACCGATGATCTGGCTCCATTCCGGGGCCGCGACGCTCACATCGAGCCGGATCTGTTTTCCGAGTGGCTCCTGGTCCTGCAGATGGCGATGCACAAACTCCTGGTTGACCAGGACGACGCGCGGCCCTGTGGCGTTGTCCCTCTCTGTAAACGTCCGGCCGCGCAACAGCGGAATACCTGCGGCCTGAAAATACTCCGGGGTAACCACAAAATCGAGAGCGCTGAACCGCTGGTTGGCAGGAATTTCGGGCTGGCCTTTGATGAGGAAGGTGACGCTGTCCGGTCCGGTTGCCGGCAAGTCGGACGTAACCGCAACGGCCTCGGCGCTTGGAATCTGGCGCAACCGAAGAAGCACATTCCGCAAGAATGCAGCTTGCTGGCCAGCATCTTTGTACTGTGCAGGATCGAGGGCCACACCGGCGGTAAGGAGATGATCCGCACGGAAACCCAGGTTCTGATGGTGGATAACAGAGAGCCCACGGATAAGAAGCCCGGTCCCGACGAGAAGGAAGAGGGCCAGCGCGATTTCACCTGTGACTATCACGGTTCGCAGGCGGCTGTGCGAATGCCCCGCGGAGGCGGCGCGGCTTTCGTCTTTGAGGTTTTTGTTGATGTCCGTTCGTGCTGCCTTCAGCGCTGGCGCAAGGCTGCACAAAGCTGCGGAGGCCAGCGAAATGGCTAACGCGAAGAACACAACGTTCCAATCCAGGGCTATGGGCACCGCACTCACTGCTTCGTTGAACATCATGTTGGCACGGACGAAATTCACGCCCCAATAAGCCAGCAACAATCCGGTGGCGCCCCCGAGAAGGGCGATCACCAGGCCTTCCGTCAACAATTGCCGGGTAATGCGCAATCGTCCGGCTCCCAGCGAAATGCGAATTGCCAGCTCCTTCCGTCGTCCTGCGGCGCGCGCGAGTAGCAGGCCGGCAACGTTGGCGCAGGCAATCATCAAAACAAAGCCTACTGTCGTCATCATCACCGCCACGCCGTTGCGGATGCCGAAATCGTAGACCAGGAAATCGGGCAGTGTGCGCGCGGCGGCGCCCCAGCCCTTTTCCGTCTCCGGAAAGTCTTCCTCAGCGCGCCGCGCGAGCGTCACCATCTCGGCTCTAGCCTGCTCGATGGTCACCCCAGGTTTCAAGCGCGCGTACAGGTGCAACGAGCGGTCTTTGCGGGCAAGTGCAGTTTGATCCGCGGCGCTCAATACCAGCGGAGCCCACAATTGTGGCGTGAAGCCCATCAATCGGAAGCTCGCAGGCATCACACCGATCACCGTGTAGTTTTCCCGGTTGAGCCGGATGGTGCGTCCGATGAGGAACGCGTCGGAACCGAAGCGGCGCTCCCAGAGCCCGTGGCTGAGGACGACGACGTTGGCGCGTCCGGGTTGGTTCTCTCCGTCTGCGAAAGTGCGCCCAAGCTGCGCGGAGACGCCGAGCACGCTGAAATAGTTGGACGTTACGGCCGCGGAATGAATCGCCTCCGGACTGCCTGTCAGCTCCGCCGTGCCAGGATCATGTTCCGTCAAGCCGACCGTGCGGTCTTCATCCGCCGCGGCCATATCCGCAAATACGTGATTCGCTTCGCGCCAAGCAAGATAGTTGGGTGCGGAGACTGGATAGGCATCTGCCTCAGGCCCTGCGGCTGTGTCAGCGTGGAACGATCCCGCCGGGTCAATGGAGGAAACCACCGCCACGCGGTCGGGATCGTGGACCGGTGGACGCCGCAACAGGAAAGCGCTCACGAGACTAAACATCGTGGCGTTTACGGCGATGCCCAGAGCCAGTGTGACAACGGCGATCGCGGTGAAGCTGGGATTTTTGGACAACGTCCGCCCGGCGTATTGCAAGTCCTGCCACAACCCATCGAAGAGGGAGACGCCGCGGGCCTCGCGGCATTCTTCCTTCGCGCGTTCGACGCCTCCAAACTCAATGCGCGCCCGCCGCATCGCCTCATTGCGCAGCACGCCTCTGCGCACCAAATCCTCGGCGAACGCCTCGATGTGAAAGCGCAGCTCTGCATCCATCTCGCTCTCCATCCGCGAACGACGCATCATCGCGCGGAGCCAGGACCGAACTTTGCTCCAAATCGTCATTTTTCTTCACTCATAGCGCAGCGCCACCATCGGATCGGCTTTCATGGCCCTCCGCGCCGGCACATAACATGCTGCTAGGGAGGAAAGAACAAGCGTCAAAGCGACCGTCGCAAAGGTGGGCACATCCGTCGGCTTGACTTCAAACAAAAATTTCATGAGCACCCGAGTCAACGCGAACGCACCGGCCCCTCCCAAAGTGATTCCCATGGTGATCAGGACCAGCGCCTTTCTCAGGAACATCTGCAACACGTCCGCGCTCTGAGCGCCCAGCGCCATGCGCACGCCGATTTCGCGGGTGCGTTGCGCCACGGCGTAGGCCAGCACGCCATAGATACCCACGATGGTGAGCGCCAGTGCAACCAGCGCGAACGTCGCCAGTAATCGTGTTTGAAATTGCGGCTCGGCGGTCGTCGTCGCCACCAGGCTGTCCATGGAGGCGATTGCGATAGGCTGGTTCTTATCCACATTTCGCAGAACGGCGCGCATCCCGGCAGCAACTCTCTCCGGAGGCGAGCCTGTTCTCACCACGAATGTCATGTGGCTAAGGAAACCTGTGCTTGCGACCTGAAGGTAGGGTTGGTAGATGGCCGGTTCCGAGTTCTTCGCCAACCCCTGTTGCTTCACGTCATCCACGACTCCAACCACGGTGAGCCAATCTTCGGGCTTGGGTTCATCTTCCATCGAAATGCGCTTCCCAAGGGGATCTTGGCCCGGCCAGAGAGTGCGCGCGACCGATTGGCTCACGATCGCTACGCCGGGAGCAGTGGCGTTATCACTTTCCGTGAACTCACGTCCGCGCAGCAGCGGCATCCCCATGGCCCTGAAATAGCTGGGGCTAACGCACGGTTTATCCACCATGAAGCCCCGTGGCCGCTGGCCGCCTTCCACTTGGAAGGTACCCATGACCAAGCCTTGGCCGAGCGGTATCCAATTCACCGCGCCGGAAGCAAGCACTGCTGGCAGCCGGGAAAGCTCCTCGAGCGTTCGCCTATGAAACGTACGGATTTGACTTGCGGAGGTGTATGTAGATTCCGGCAGATCCAGGGTCATGGTCATCACGCTATGCGGGGAAAAGCCCGGATTCACAGCCCGCAGCCTCAGAAAGCTCTTCAGCATCAAACCAGCACCCGTAAGCAGGATGAGCGCGAGGCCCATCTCGGAAACCGTCAGCACGCTTCGAATTCCCTCATGCCCGCCAATCACGGTGCGCGCGGCTTGCCCCAACGATCGACGGGCACCATAACCGGTAGCCTGGAACGCTGGCACCAGGCCGAACACGACCCCGGTGACAACCGAGAGGCCCAAAGTAAAGGCCAGTACCCACCCGTCGATTCGAACCATTTCCATCCGGGGGACTTTTCCCGCAGGCGCTAGAGCGGTTAGAGCCTGAACACCCCAATGAGCCAGTAAGATTCCGGCCGCGCCGCCTATCAGCGAAACCAGCGTGCTTTCCGCAAGCAACTGGCGCACCAGACGCCAGTGGCTTGCCCCCAGCGTGCTTCGCACCGCCATTTCTTGGCCGCGGCCGGCCGCTCGTGCCAAAAATAAGTTGGCCACGTTCGCGCAAGCGATCAGCAGTACGAATGCTACGGCTCCGGCGAACATCAACAGCGAAGGACGGATGTTTGCGACCAATAAATCCTTCAAAGGAATAATCTGAGCCATCCGGTCTTTCTTGCTTTCGCCTGGCCCCAAAGGCTGATGTTCGGCAAAGGTCTCCAGCTCCGCTTGCGCTTGTTGAGGACTCACGCCGGGCTTCAGCCGCCCCACGACCGGTCGAGTGAAAGAATTGTGCTCGTTGATGCGAATAGCCAGCGGCATCCACACTTTGGCGCCGGGAAACTCGAATCCAGGTGGCATAATGCCGATCACCGTGCGGCTGAGGCCATCGATGCGGATTGTTTTTCCCAGGATTTCAGAGTCTGCTGCGAACCGGTCTTTCCAGAGTTCGTTGCTGAGTACGACAACACTGTCGTTACCCGGTTCTCCCTCTCCCGTAAGAAAGCCTCGGCCGATTTCTGGATTTGTCCGCAGCGCAGAAAAAAACTCCGTCGTTACGTACGCCACCGGAATTTGGGCTGGATCGCCCGCACCAGTTAGATTTGCCGTACTTCCTTTGGTAAAACACGCAACCTGTTCAAAAGCCTGATCCTGCTCACGAAACGCAAGGTAATCGCGATCGGAAACGCCCGGTTGCCACTCAAAGGGTCCGCCTCCTGGAGTCAAAGAGACGAGGAATAGGCGCTCGGCTTCCGGGAAGGGCATCGCCCGCAACAACACTCCGTTAACAACGGTAAAAACCGCCGTGTTCGCGCCGATGCCGAGAGCCAGCGTGATAACTGCCACGGCCGTGAAGCCCGGATTCTTGCGCAGCATCCGTAAGCCGAATCGCAAATCTTGGACGATGCTTTCTACAAGACTTAGGCCACGCGCTTCCCGGCATTTTTCCTTGGCGCGCTCGATGCCGCCAAACTCGATGCGTGCCCGCCGCAGCGCTTCTTCCCGGGGCACGCCGCTGCGCGCCAAATCTTCGGCGAACGCCTCGATGTGAAAGCGCAACTCCGCGTCCATCTCGCGTTCCATCCGTGACCGCCCCATCGCCGCGCGCAACCAGGACCTAAACCGGCTCCAGAGCGTCATACTTCCTCCGGCGTGCTCCGCAGAATTCCCGCGATGACGTCCGCCATGCGGTTCCACTTTTCCGCTTCGGTTTGCAATTTGCGCTTGCCGGCAGCGGTGAGCCGGTAGTATTTCGCCCTGCGCTTGTTTTCCGACTCACCCCATTCGCTGGTGATCCAGCCCTGGTGTTCCAGGCGATACAGCGCGGGATACAGCGAGCCTTGCTGAATCTCCAGCCGGTCTTTCGAAATTTGCTGGACACGCAGCAAAACGCCATAGCCGTGCAGTGGTCCTAGCGAAACAGCCTTGAGAATCAGCATGTCCAGCGTTCCCTGCAAAAGCTCCATTGGTTGGTCCATGAGCCACCTCTCTCCTAGGCAGCCTAGGAATCTACCGCCATTCTCCTAGACTGTCAAGGAGAAAAGAGTTATCCGTCCCAGCGTTAGAGAAGAGCAGGGATTCGACATTCACTGGATGGTGCCCATCTCGATAGAATGGCAGCGCGTCCTAGCGACGACATTTGCGCGAGTCCGAATTGCGGGCCATCCGTCCAATTCCAGGATAAGCGTCGCGCCTGTTTCCCGGGTTCAACTCGATTGGTGGGAGGAGGCCACTGAAATGTTCCGAAGAGTTCTGCTTGTCCTCCATCTATGGGCGGCGCTCCTGGCTAGTGTTTCCTCCTGTTCTTGGGAGCGACAGGAAGCTTCATGGTCTATGAAAAGGAAGTCGATCATGTGCTGAACTGCCGGCTTGTGGCTGTGCAGCCTGCTGGGGAGTCGCTTACGCTTACGGAATTATTCGCGCGTCTTGAGAAAGCTCATCCGGGATAGCGCGTCACCGAAATCGAATTTTCGCACCAACCGGATATTGCCGACCAAGTGTATCTGGACCCAGGTAGCGACGCGGAAGGTCTGGTCATGACCGTGGATCCGTACAGGGGCAAAGAATTGGGGGACGCTCGCACGGCAAACAGGTTCGTGAACTCCGTGCATCAGTTTCATACCCACTTGCTGATGGACAAACACCGCGATGCTGCGAAACTGGTTCTTGGCGTTGCTTCCTTGTTTCTGCTTTTTCTTTCCTGCTCGGGAATCATTCTTTGGTGGCCCCGAAGACTCTTTCGCATCAACTGGCGCGGCGGCGGCAAGCGAGTCATTTTTGACCTTCACAATGTTCTGGGGATTCTCTCCTCGCTCTTTTTGTTCTGTTTTGCCCTGACTGGCACTGCGATGACCTGGGAAGGCCCAGTTAACAATCAGCTGAATCGAGTTTTTCACTCTGGCACCCAGGCGGAAAGGCGACGAATGTCACCGCCTCCCGATGGCGCAGTCGCTCTCAATCCCGATGTCATCATCGCAGCTGCGCACGCGCACCGAGTGTTGCCGTTGAGACTGTCGAAGAGCAGCTCAACCCTCGTCCGCAGTTCACAGGTCTTTTTGTGTGCGTTTAGGGCGAGCCGGGCATTCAACCGGCTCGATCCGGGCAGCGAAGCGTCTGGGCTGGGGTAGAAGCATCGCTCGCAGTTCTGGGCATTAGATGGTGTCCTGGGTTAGCGATTCGTAGCTCTTGTTCCTTGCAAGCCGTTTGCTGGGAATATCCGGGGCCCCGACTTTCAACGAATGCGCAACTTAAGACACCGACCTAAGAAATAAATGGGCGAAACGCCAAAAGGGACCTGGGTCCGAAAAACCGGGGGTGTTTAAGGGCCAGTTAAGCTGAGGAGGCGGAACCCTGTCAAGCCAAGATTAGGTTTTGGCCGAAAGAGTACTCTCGCCAATTCCTTTACGTCATTTTTCACGTATGCTTTTTCCATGAGATGCGTCCTCGGTTTTGACGGCGGCGGCACAAAAACCGAATGCGTGCTCGTGGACGAAACCAGTGCGATCCTCGCGCGTTCCCGCTCCAGCGCCTCCAACGCCGTCAACGTGGGTGCGGAGTCCTCTGCCGCGGCGCTCGCGGCAGCAGGCCTGGAAGCGCTTCGCTCCGCCGGAAAATCTCCATCCGATGTCGCGTATATCCTTGCGGGCATTTCTGGAGCTGGCGAACCATCGGTTCGGGCTGAAATTCAAAGGAATCTCAAGTCCGTCTTTCCTAAGACTAGGATCGTCATCACCAGCGATTTGATTCTTTCTCTTGCTGCCACGGGAGAAATCCCCAGCCTCGTGGTGATCGCCGGCACAGGCTCTGCCGTTCTCGGGAGAACTTCGCCGCTCAAGCTCGCGCGCGCCGGCGGATTTGGCCCCACCATTGGCGATGCGGGAAGCGCCAACGACATCGGCCGAAAAACAGTGGCGCGCTGCTTCCAGAAGGTGTTGAACAAAGAAAAGTTCTTGCTGACCGACGAAATCTGTCGCGCCTTTAACTGCACCTGGACTCAGTTCGTCGATCTCGTGCGCGGACAGCCCACCGTCATCTTTCCCAAAATCTTTCCCATCGTCGCCAAAGCCGCGGAATCCGGCGACCCATCGGCGCGTACAATTCTCGCAATCGCCGGCGTTGATTTGCACGAACAGGTTCAAGAGGTGGTCCGGCAACTGCATTTGCAAGGCAGACATTTCTTTCTCGCAAAAACAGGTGGCGTCTTCGACGGCAGTCTGTTTCTCGACGGACACTTTGATAGCCTTATTCGGGAGTCGTTCCCAAAGGCACGAATTGGCCCGCTCCCTCGGCCAGTTGCCGAATCCGCGGCGCGGCTCGCTCGCGACGCCTTGACGAGTCCGCTGCAAATCCCCGAAAGTTAAATCATGCCCGAATCTGTTGCGGAGAGCCGTGAACGCGCACTCGTCGCCAACGGGGATGAGCTGGCTGCGCTTCTGCATCATCCGGCCACGGATGTGCTCCTCGCCCTGCTCGACAATCCCGCGTTTGACGAACCTCGACTTTGCTTGCTTCTGGAACGAAAAGATCTTCCCGGGGAAGTTCTCGAAGAAGTGGGGAGACGCAAACCGCTGCTCAAAAGCTACCGCGTCAAGAAAGCGCTCTGCTTCCATCCGCGCGGGCCGCGCCTCGTTACTCTTCGCCTCATTCGCGACCTTTATCTCATGGACCTTGTGCAGCTCGCACTTTCGCCCGCCGTTCCCGCCGAACTGAAACGCAACGCCGAAGAACAATTGCTCGCCCGCCTTCCGCAAATCCCGCTAGGCCAGAAAATCACGCTCGCGCGCCGCGGCCCCGCGCGCGTTGCCGGGGCACTTCTTACGGAAGGCCATCCGCAAGTGGTTTCGGTGGTTCTGGGCAATCCTTACTTAACCGAAGCGCAAATCTTGAAAACTCTTTCGCGCGAAAAACTTCCTGCTCCTGTCGTTCCCGCGATCATTCATCACCGTAAGTGGTCCATCTCCTACAACATTCGCATCGCGGTTCTTCGCCAGCCTTCCGCGCCGCTTGCCGCGATTCTTTCTTATCTGCCCCAACTCACGGTCTCCGACCTTCGCGAATTGGCCGCTCCCGGCATCGTTCCGGAAACTTTGCGCCGCTACATCCAGGCTGAAGTGCAGCGTCGCCTCAGTGCCGGCGCTTCTAAAGGGTCCGGTGCGCCCAAAGAACATTGAATTTGCCGTTTCCATAAGCCTCGTCTCACAGTGTTGCAATACAGCAGCGCGATATCGCGACGCCCCGCGTGTCGTTCGAGAGAGCCGCCTTCGCCTATCTGTTCGAATGACTTATCCTTCTAGGCAGGGTTGACGGGAACAAAACACCACCTTCCGGCGTCGTATGACTTGTGCACACGCTTGCCCTATTCTGGAAACGTGAGACCGGCGAATGGCTTTGGGCCAATCGGCGACTCAACCCTGGCAGGAGGGCACACTCGCAGAATGAGCATTGTAAATCAAGTTTCCCGGCGCTTGGAACGCCGCTGGGCGCCACGCTACCCCTTCCGCGCAGGCTTCGAGATCGAATGGGGCTCCGCAGTTCTGCGCGGCAACACCCGGGACATCAGTTCGAATGGCATGTTCATCGAATCGCCCGACACCTTGTGGCTCGGCGCCAGCTTCACCGCCCGCTTGCATCTCCCTCAACCCGTCAAACTCGACTGCCTGGTGAAGCGCATCGAGCCCGGCCGCGGCATGGGCGTCTCCGTCGCCATGTCCGAAACCGAAAGTCAGAAGCTTTATCAAGATCTTTTGGCGTCGCTTACTCCCCCGAGCATTTGAGGCGGCTTATACTAGACTGGACCCTGGTTGCGACCGGGTTGTGTGGGGGGAAGGATGACTCGCTGCCTTGATTGCGGTTCGCCGCGGACGGCGGATCAATGTCCCTCCTGCGGGCTTACTTCCGCTGCTGCCGAGGTGATGTTTCGCCGGCGTTTGCTGAAGCGCACGGGAGTGTTTCTTGCCGGGTCGCTGATGTTTCCTTATATAAGCCAGATTTATCCGCCACTCGATGTGGATCTCATGCTCGTGGTCTTTGGCGTTATCTTTTTTGTAGCGCTGGCTCTCGCGGTGATTCTCGACCGGCGCGCGCACAAGCATCAGGAACTCGAAGTGCTGAAGCATGCCTACGCGGGTTGCATTTTGTTGCCCTGGATTTTTGCCGCCTTTCTTTTTGTGAATGGCCGGCTGGATTCCCCCAAAAATGTTGTGTATCACACCGCGATCGTCGACGGACGCTACAATATGCCCGGCATTGTGCGCGGAACGCGGCGGCTCATCGTGCGTAGTTGGCGCTCGGGGCAGAATTACGAGCGCCTCGCCGTGGATGCCGACGATTACGAGCGCTTCCAGCCCGGCGATCAAGTCAACGTGGGAGTCGAGCCCGGCGCGCTTGGGATTCCCTGGTATTTCGGCATCTACCGCCGGTGAACGCGCATCACTTTTCCAGCCTCCAGTCCTCCTCAAAGTTTCATTCATAGCAACTGGGGAGCAGCATGCTTCGCCGCTACAACGGAATTTAGTACATCGGCTGGCCGTTGGGCTTCAGCGGGATTTGCAGTTGCAGAATGTAGCCGTTCTTGCCGAGGCGGAACGAGACTTGCTGCATCGGGCCGACGTCACGCGTCTTCCAATCTGGCGTTTCGAGCGGCTCGCCGGGCTTGTCGGCGAGCGACCATTCCACGTTGTTGCCTGCAGGCTTCACCGTTTGCGGATCGATTTCGTAGACTTCCTCGTCCTTCACGTTCACCAGCAAATAGCGCTTCCAGATTCGCACCAGGAGCAATCCTTTTTTCTCCGTGTGATACATGCTCCAGGATTTCGGCGCTTCGTCATTGAATTTCACAATGGCAAATTCCACCGACTTCCAACTTTGTTTCGCTTGCCCCTGTGCCGCGAAGGCCGGAGATGCGACCGTAAGACAAGCTGCAACAAGGCGAAGAGGGATTTCTCGCTTCGCTCGAAATAACGGATTTGGCTGGCGCGCAATCAATTCCAGTTCCTTACCTTTTCGCTGCATCGCCACGTCCATACTCCCTTACTTCCCCTAATTCCTTACCTCGGTGAAGGATTTGTCGAGGAGGCGGACGGCTTCGTCGACGTCGGATTTGGAGGTGTTGAGCATGGGCGCGAGGCGGAGCACGTTGCCGTAGAGGCCGCCTTTGCCGATGAGCAAACCGTTCTGGCGGGCGCGCTCCATCACTTGCGCGGTGGCTTCGGCAGCGGGCTCTTTTGTCTTGCGATCTTTCACCAGTTCGAGTGCCTGCATCAGGCCCATGCCGCGCACATCGCCGATGAGCGCGTGCTTTGGTTGCAGCTCTTCGAGCTTGCCACGGAAATATTTGCCGACCACGTGGGCGTTTTCGAGCAGATTTTCTTCCTCGATCAATTCGATGGTGGCTTTGGCGGCAACGCTCGTGACGGGATTTCCTCCGAAAGTCGCGATGTTCGCGCCCATAAAGCTGCCGGCAATTTCTGGCGTGGTCACGGTGAGCCCGATAGGCACGCCGTTGGCCATGCCTTTCGCGCTGGTAATTATGTCCGGCACGACTTCCCACTGTTCGATGCCGAACCATTTTTTGCCGGTGCGGCCCCAGCCGGTTTGCACTTCGTCGGAGATGAACAGCGCGCCGTACTGCTTCACAATTTTGAAAACGATTTTGAAATATTCCTTCGGCGGAGTGATGAAGCCGCCGACGCCCTGAATCGGTTCGGCGATGAACGCAGCGAGGTTGCCGCTGGTGCCCGTCTGGATGAGGTTCTCGACGTCGCCCGCGCAAGCCACTTCGCAGTCGGGATATTTCAGGTGCAGCGGGCAACGGTAGCAATAAGCATTGACCGCGTGCGAAATGCCGACGCCAATGACACCGCCTTTGCGGTAATTCGCGTGCGCGGTAAGGCCTTTGGCGAGCGCCGAACCGCCGGAATAGGCGTGGCGCAGCGCCACCACGTCAAAATTCCCAGTGGACATGCGCGCGAGAAGGATGGCCGCTTCGTTGGCTTCCGTGCCGGAGTTGGTGAAGAAACTTGACTTCAGATTGCCGGGAGTGATGTGCGCGATTTTTTCGGCGAGCGCGACGATGTGTTCATTGGGATAAAGCGTGGAAGTGTGCTGCAGGCGATTCACCTGCGCGGCGACTTTTCCGGAGACTTTGGAATTGCAGTGGCCGACGGAGACGGTGAGGATGCCGCCGAAAAAGTCGAGATACTTGTTGCCGTCGAGATCCCAGAGGTATTGCATCTCGCCGCGGTCGGCGACCAAGGGCTGCTGGAAGTAGTTGGTGACCGAAGGCCAGAGGTATTTCTTGTGCTTGGCGACGATTTCGTCGCTGCGCGCGCTGCGGGCGAGCTTGGATGCCGGAACGGAATGAGCGGGGGTGGTCATGGACGAATCCTTGGGTAAATTTGATATGTCGAGTGTACGACAGGGAAGGAGGAAGTGGCGAGTGCCCAACATGACGAAGATTCTTGCTGGGGCAGACGATCGTAAGAGAAGAGAGATTCCTCGCATCCGCAGGCCAACGCACTCGTCCCAGAGAAGCTCTCGGGACGCAAACACCGTGCAGGAGCGAACGCGGAAGAGAATGTCGGCCTGCTTCGTTCGGAATGACACAGTAGTGGCGCGGCGGGCTTTTGTCGGAGCCAAAGCTCCGGCTCCCTGCTGTACAGGCGTGATGCCATGTCTAGAGCCACGCGGCACACGCCCAGAGCGGCTTTTCTTCGGGGGCGGGGTGCTGTATAGGTAGGGCTCGTGTTTTTCTGCTTTCTGGGGGAGTGCGCGAGTGCATAGGAGCAAAACCTTTCTTTTCGAGTTATCGACGATCCTTGTCACCGTAGTCGGTGTAGTCGGTTTTCTGCAGGCCAGCGGCGTATGCGCGCAGGAGCGGGAGGAGCAGGGGAAGCTCATCGGCAAGGTGTCCGTCGTGGGGAATTTGATCTTGATGGAGCTCGACGAAGGCGCGCTTGGAAAGGAGAACCTGTTCGATCTGGGCGGACATAGCCTTCGCTTCACGCCCACACGCCTGGGATATCGCGTCGAGAACTTGCCGCTCGAGTGGGACGCGGACTTTGGACAGAAAATCACTGAGCCGCATGTTGCGCTGCACAACTTTTCGTTTCCTTTTTCCGGGAAGAACTGGGATGCGTTCACCGTTGGCGTTACGGGATCGATTCGCTTCGGAGAGCCGGAAAATCCGCCGAGCTCTGGCATGGGTCCTGGCCCCGCGCCGCGTGATCCAGGCGGCGTTTCGATTGGACGCTTCGATGCGTTGAGCGAGGCAGCGGGGAACCTGGTTAACACTGTTCCGGCGATTTGTGTGTTTTTCAAGCCGCGCATGTCCGGCGACCGCTACGTGAAGGAGCTCGCGGACCGCGTGGTGGTGACCTGGGACGTGACCGAACCGTACGGCAACATCCAGGACTTTACATGGACGAGGACGATCAACCGGTTTCAGGCGGTGCTGCACAAAGACGGCGCGATCGATATGTCCTACGACCAGCTGGCGGCAAAAGACGCCATCATCGGCGTTTACCCGGTGATCTCCGCGGAAGCGGAAAAACCACTAAGTACGCTTTCCGCCGCGAAGCATGCCTCTTCCGCGGGGGCGCATCTCGATGTCCAGAAGTTGAAGCTTTCGGTGGTGGGCGGGGTGTTGCTGAAGGTCACATTCGAAACGGCCGGTCCGGTGTTGCCTGCGGGAGATGCGGGAGTCGCCGGGATTGCGTATCGCGTCTCCTTCTGCTCGCATGCTCCTGCGCCTGAATCCGCAGGCGCTGCTGCTCATGCTGATGCCGTGTGGACGATTCGCGGCTTCGCGCCGCGGAATCGCGGTAACGGGACCGCGACGCGTTACGTTGCGTTCGGGGAAGGCGTGTCGCGCGCGGTGCAGACGAGCGGCAACACGATTTCGATGGGAGGAATTTTGCCACCGCCGCTTCGCGGCGCCAAGCAGATTTACGTTTCCGCCGATGCTTCCGCTGCCGGCTTGGAAGAGCCGGTGGCGCAGATTAGCGCCAAGGCGGTAGCGCTGGGCGGCACGCGCAATCCGGAAGTCGATCTGTCTTCTCTCAAGCCGCAGGACGGAGCTTTTAAGGTGGTCTACGAAGCTTTCCATTACTACGCGCTGCCGAGTCCGCGCGATATGAGTTGCACAGTGGTTAAGGGTTTGGGCGACAAGTTCGATTTCCTCGCGTATTACTCGGACTTTCGCGTGGACAACCAGGAAGCGGGCACACCGAGCAACGGACCGCTTGGAGCCGTGGGAGGCGCCGTGACCGGGATCGGCGCGAAGCAGCACGGCCTGGAGTCTTACTGCACGCCGGGGCGATTCCAGTGGGGATTCGTTCAACCCGTGTATGCCGGCTCGAACCAGATGCAGGAGCGATCGCCCGCGGATGCGCCGGTGGGCACGGATCACGACATCACGTTTTACCAGAAGCAACTCGCGGAGATTTCGGCGGACGGCAAGATGCCTCCGTACATGTACGCGATGTCGCAAATCGCTCATGAAATGGGGCACCGCTGGGCGGCATTCGTGTCGGCGAAGGTGGGGGAGGTGACGATTCCGCTTGGGCCGGTTCACTGGGCGAGAGGATTGCAGGCGCGCGTGGCCTTTCCCTACCGGCGGCCCACGGAAGCGTCCATCATGGGAGGCGGAGTCTGGCAGGACAATTTTGACGGCACGTACACGCAACTGGATGACGATTATTACGTGCCTGCCACGGGATGGTCGTATCTCGACCTCTATCTGATGGGGCTGATCTCCTCGGCGGAGGTGCCGGACTTTTTCATCCTGCGCAATCTGGTTCCCGCAAATAAAGATGCGAATGGACATCCCATCTTCAAGGCGGACCGGACCAAGCTGACGATTCAGGACGTGATTGCGGCCGAAGGGCCGCGATTGCCCGGCGTTGACAAATCGCAACGCGAGTTCAACACGGGAATCGCGATCATGGTTCAGCATGGAGACAAACCAAATGCGGAGCTTATCGAGCGCGCCGAAGGGATCCGTAAACAGTGGATGGACTATTTTGCGATTACCACCGGGCATCGGGCGTCGATGACGGCGAACCCCCGGTGAACGAGGTGGAGTTGTAAAGCGAATAGTCGAATTGACGCATTTACGCGAACATGGCGAGGGCGTCCGACTTCTTCGGCGGGGCGGCGAAGGCGGCGGTTAGAAATTGCAGGAAAGGGGTCATGACGCGGAAGCGCTCGACGATGGCCTTGTAGAGTTTTGGAGAAGTCGCGAGGCCCGGCGGCAGCTCCTTGTACAGAATGTAGTACTTGTAGCGCAGCAAGTCAGCGGCGGGATGGTCGGCGGGGAACCCGCGGGGAACGCGGGAGAGCTGCTCGCCTTCTAAACCGCCGATGAGCTTGCGAACGGAAGGCGTGGCGAGGATGCCGCGAAATTCTTCGTGGCGGTCGGCGATACGCTGGCGGATGGCCAGCAACGGCGCTGGCTCGGGCAGGTACACGCCACCGCCGACGGCCACTTCCTTGTGCGAGATGGCCACGTAGTAGCCGCCTTGGTGGTGGGCCGTGCCGCGGCGACGGAAGGTCGCGGCGATTTGCCCTTTGTAGGGCTTCTTGTCCTTGCTGAAGCGGACGTCGCGATAGATGCGAAAGATGGCCTTGTCCGGATCGGTTTCATACTCCGGAGCAAAATCGTGCAGAGCTAGATTCAGCGCGTCGACCAGTTGGCGCATCGGCCCTTTCACCTTTTCCTCAAAAAGCGGCTTACGCGGCAAAAACCATTCGCGATTGTTGTTGCGGGCGAGGCCGCGGAAAAATTGCAGAGTTTCCGGGGGAAAGCCCGCAAATTGTGAGATCATCTGCCGCCTCTGTTTGTTAGGCTAGCGGCCTTTTCCCATCTCTGCAAGATCATGCGTACATCCCCGGCGGGAATCGCAGCATCGGTACAGGCAGGTTTGTGGATTCGAGTGGCAAGTTCGCGAATCGAGTGGCAACCTACTGGGTTCAGCGTGTTGCAGCGAGATTCCTCACATCCGCAGGCCGGCGCATTCGCGCGAAGCGAACGCGAGGAAAAAACGTCCGCCTGCTCCGTTCGGAATGACAATTTTAGGATTAGTAGAGGTGCCTTTGCGGCACGACCAAAGTCGTGCCTGACGCAAGTTAACCTTGCGCGGGTGCAATGGATGATGATTGAAATTCGACGGGCTGGTGCGGGCGAGTATAGTTGATCCAGATTTCGGCGGCGATGGTTTGCAGGGTGAAACCGATCCAAAAAGCAGTGCCGAAGAATTCGTGCGGGTCCGGAGCATGTCCGCGAAGCACCGCCGCAGCGAAGAACGAGCCGATGATCGGGCGGATGGTCGCGACCGCCAGTCCAATGGCGTAGCCGCGAATCATGCACTCGCGATGCTTGGCGAACTCGCGGCGCAGCGCGTGCCACAGCGCTTTCCCGAGCGAAATCAGAAAGAAAGTGCCAAAAAGAGCGACGGCCGCCTTCTCGTCGATGCCGCCGATGGTTTTCTCATAAGCCAATCGCAGCCCGGTGACTCCCACCACGGCGCTGGCAGCGAGAAAAATGCGTCCTGACCAGCGATGAACTTGCGGGTAGTGCGAGCGAAGGCCGCGCGCAAATTGCAGCGGGCCCAGCAGCATGAAGAGCATGGCGGGCAGAATGTGCGTCAACGCCAGGGCGCGCTCGCTGGCGAAATGCGCGTCGAGCTGTGCCGCGGGATTCCTGGGCGAGCCCAGAGCGCCGGGCTTCAGCAAAACGATGGTTCGCCGCAGGGCGGCCACCAGCCCGATAACGGCGAGAAAGATGACCGCGATCCAAAGCAGTCGCACCAGCGTGCCATTCGGATTCCTGGCTTGTGACTTACCGGCTGACATGGCCTGTGCCCTCCTGTTAGGCATACGCAGGCGCAGGCAAATTTATTACCGTCTCAGGTCTTCTCTGGATGCCATCCAGAAAAGCAGGAATCGCGCGATATACTTGTTGCGCATGTTTCCGCGACCTCGGGTTTTGTTATGTAACGTGCTGTGTTGCTTCGGATCTTTGCCCGCATCCGCGCAGGCGACGCATTATGCTGTGAAATTGACGCCGGATTTGGATCGTCGCGTGTTGCGCGGCGAGGAGCGAATCGAGTTCACGGCGGGCGCAGGAGTCACGCAGTGGCAGAAGAAAGAGGGATTGCGAGTCAGCGAGGCAAAGGTTAGTAACGGCGATGTCGCGGTGGGCGAAGGCAGCGTGAGGGTGCGCGTGGCTTCGGACGGCGAGCACGTTCTTCAATTCAAGTATGAGGCAGCGGCAGAGCAGGGCCTTCGCTGGTTTGCAGGCCCGACGCCCAGCCCGGAAAATCCAGACCAGGCTGGATTTTTCACGGCATTTTACTGCGATGCCTGGATGGTCTGCGATACTAGCCCCGCGCAACGCGCGACACTTCGGCTGGAAATTGTCATTCCGGAGCAAAAGCGCAGCCCACAGAACCTTCGAGCGGTAGGACCGGGGAAGCGCGGCAAGGAGTGGCGGGGAAAGGACGGGTATCATTTTGTCTTTCAGCAGACCGAGCCGGTGCAGACGTACTTGTTCAGCTTTGGAGTGGCTCGCATAGACGTCGCCGACGATGAAAGCTTTTCGTTCTATGCCGCAGATTTGAAATCACAAAAGGGCGTTTTTCAGAAGACGGCGGACGCATTTGCATTTTTGCGAGCTAAAGCGACTGTGGATTTGTTGGATTCAGGTTACGCTGAAGCGTTTCTGCCCGTAGGCCACGCTGGATTTGGGCAAGAGGCCGCGGGGATGACGCTGATGTCCGAGGAATATGTTCCAGAACTCACCGAGAAAGACGATGTACAACTGATGACGCACGAGTTAGCGCATCAGTGGTGGGGCGTTCTGGTGGGAATTCGTTCCTGGTCGGACTTCTGGCTGAATGAAGGATTTGCTGAGTTCATGTCAGATGCCTATATCGAAAAGCATCAAGGGCAAGCCGCCTATGAAAATCAAATCGAAGAATTGAAGGGGCGAATGCAGAAGCTGCGTGAAGCAGGCAAGGACCGGCCATTGCATTGGGAGCAGTGGAAAGATGCCCATGAAGCTTTGGGTGAGATTCCTTACGTCAAGGGGGCGTTATTTCTGGACCGGTTGAGGGCAGATCTCGGGGAAGAGAAATTCTGGCGGGGAATAGGCCTTTACACTTCGAGAAACGCGCGGAAGTTGGTCGATTCGAGGGATTTTCAGCGAGCCATGGAAGAGGCCAGTGCCCAGGATCTGCACCAACTATTTGAGGAGGCGGTATTTCACTGAATCAGGCGAATTGGTCGGCGCGGATTCTCGAGAGCTTATCAAACCACAGCACGCCCGGGGCTGGGTGCCGGGCAAACACATGGAATGGAGGGTTTTCGCACCAAGTGCTACGCGGTGGCGTGCCTGGAAGCTGCGCTTGGCAGCGCCTTAATCTCCACCTTGCGCGGCAGCGCCGCTGCGGCGATGGGCGCGGTAATTTCGAGTATCCCACTGCGGTATTCCGCGTTCAATTTGTCTTTATCTACGCCTTCAGGAAGCAAAATGCTCCGCTGGAAAGAGCCATAAGTAATCTCCCTGCGGAGATAGTCGGCCTCCTTCGTTTCGCGGGAGGTGGAGCGCTCGCCGCTGATAGTCAGTGTATTTCCCAGCACCTGGAGATTGACATCCTTGGGGTCGACTCCCGGCAGCATCACCTGGCAGTAGAATTTCTTGCCTTCCTTGTCAATGAAGCTTTCCATCGGGGGACTGAAGTCCGCCATAGTCGCGGGTTCTTCCTGAGCTGAGGGCCAGTTCAAGAAGCGGTTGAAAATCTGGTCGAAATCCTTGCGGAAATCAAACAGATCCTGGAAGAAAGTATCGCGCGGTATGAGACTTCTCATAACAGCCTCCTGGGGTGAGATGGGCGGGGCAGGCGAGGCTTTCTGGAGCTGGGAGCAGACAGAACGCCGGCTCCAGCCGGAGAGTTCTTCTTAAAGGACTGTTTCGGCGCTGTCAAGCCATTCTTATGTGAAAAATTTGCATGGAACGCCGGAGCAGGGCAGCGGCTGGCCCTTTCTTGGACTTTGTGCCAGTTTCCCCGCGCGGAACAGGGCGATATCGTGAGACTACTCCAAGCTAAGGTGCGACCATGAATCAAATTATCGATTGGATGCAGAGCAATTGGTACGAATTGGGCAGCCTCACCGCTCAATTCACGTTTCTCTTTGCAGGTCTGTGGTTCGCGCAGAAAATCCTGAAGACCATGCGCGCTTCGCAGCAGCAATTCGGCGCGTTGCTTCGGCTTTCGATGACGGATGGGCTGGAAGAGCGCTCCAAGATGAGCGAGGCAGTTCACGAACCAGTGCCAGCGGTGTCGCCCTCCGCCGTGCCGAGCGTGGTGACGGGCGCCATGTTAAGCCCAGTCGCAGAGCATCCAGCAGGGCCGCCCACGGCGCCAACGCGCAGTTCTGCATCTTACGCGGCGTTTGAGAAGCCGGAGCGGAGCGCGGCGCCATCGCTATCGGAGGAATTGAGCGGGCCAGCTAAGACCCCTGCACCAATAGCCCCTACATCCATCGAGCCAGAACAGTACGAGCCAACGCCAGAGTCAACGCCTTTCGTGGCCGCCCCATTGACTTTGCCCGAAGATAGCCACGGAGGCAATCCTATCGCGGCTGCCGGGCGGGGCGTCGTCCAGTGGTTGCAAACACCCATGGCCAGCAAGAGCAATGGGAGTTCCCCTTGGCGGAAAGTCGTGCGCTGGTTGCAAGCCCCGGCGCGGGGTTGAAAGCGGCTTCTTTCGACCTCTTTAAGACGCTCGGATTTCCAGAATGACGCTCTACGAGCTTGCGTCTTTGATGTCCTCGTGGGCTTTCTTCAGAGCGTTTTGCGCTTCCGTCCGCACATCTCGTTTCGGCTTCAGCAAATCGAGGGCTCGGTCGAGCGGCATACCTTTGCCGCCTGCCGGTCCCGCGCAAGAATCCGGAGCGGCCTTTGGCTTTACGCCCGTCACATTCCACTTCAAACACGTAAATTCAACCGGGAGGCTGACGCTCAAACGAAGCACCGCGATGCAATTGGGCAGGTCTTTAAAGTTCGAGCAGACGTCCTGCAACTCTCGGTCCTGCGCCAGGATCCCCTGAATTCGCAACTGTTTTGACAATTTGTCTTCTAAGTGCCCGTCGGAGGCGAGCTGGTCGTTCGCTGACTTATAGTGTTTGAATAGCTTGAGGGGATTGTATCTGGCCGGGTTGTACCAAGGCATGGAGCTACCGCTGGATTTGCCCTGCGTGTTTTTTTCTGGCGCGTTCTTCTCAGGGATATCCTGAGCCGTGACAACGGTGGCGCCGAGGACAAGAAGAGGTGCGACAGCAGCGAGAAATTTCCGATAGCCTCTCATATCTGCCTTTCGAGGGGCTTGAGGAGGACAAATACTCTTACCTCAAAATAAACGCTGGTGTCGAGAGCGCGCCTTTGCGTGTCAGGTCGTGACGCTTTTCGGGTGCACCCAGTCCAGAGCTTCTTCTAGAGAGCGGACAACGCGAATGCCTTGTTCACCTTGGAAGCCCCTCAGGATTTCGTACATCCGGCCGAGTCGGTACACAGAATCATTCGGCATGATCAAGGCTCGCCGGGAGTGCGGAGAAAACACGCTGCTCTGCGCAATTTGCCTTATTTCGTCGGCGGAGATCTCGATTCCCGTGACGCTCCGGAAATCCGCGATTTGAGAAAAGCTGGGGTCAAAATCCGGGTCCCGCATGAGCCTTTCGTGGTGCAACCTGATATCCGCAAAGGAAAACACGCCCGACGCCGTACTCAATACCAATCGGTGCTGCTTATCGATTTTGTGGAACGCGGGCATGCGTTAATCATTCATGATACTCCCTTTCATTTTCGCCAGAAGTAAAACGATTTAGACGATTTAGACGATTTAACAAATTTTGACACTACGCTTATATAGTTGGTGTAAACTCGTCTCCACCATAAGCACGGTTAACTCCAAACGATCGGAGCCCTACGATGCAACCCGGCAAAGTCCCTTCTCGAAGATTCACGTCGCGCGTGCAAGCTCCTGGCGATGTGTGGGTGTACTGGGAGTGCCAGGGGCGCGACGATCTCTCTCCCGTCCGCAACATGAGCCTGGGCGGAGTGTTCATCGAGACGCCGCTGCCGCAGCCTTCCGGCGCGGTCACTCGGCTTGATTTTCTTGTGGCCGAGGGCCAGATCCGCGCGGACGCGGTTGTGCGCCATGCTAGAGCCGGGGCAGGGCTGGGAATGAAATTTACCGCGCTCGGCGAGAAGGACCGCCCCAATCTCGCGGCGCTGCTTGGGCGGCTTCGCAGGATGCAGCACTGTCCGGGCAACGCGTAATTTAGAGTTGCGGCGCGAGAATTTCCGCCGCTTCCGCCGACCCGCGCACGGGCACAAACTCAAATCCACCAGATCTTTCCAACGAGCCGCCCACTCTTCCAGCAGTTTCGCGTCCGCACACTCCATGAGTTGAAAGCAGCGGTCAAAATTGGTTTCCACCCAGCTTCCTGCATACTGGAGACCTTCCGGCATCATGCGGCCTTTTTCGCGAAAGCGTCGATAAGCCGGGATCGCGTCGCGATTCTTGAATCGCTCGATGACCATGTAAAGCATGAAGTTTCTCCGAGTGCCAGGAGCCAAGAAGTCCACCGTGAGTCATACAATATGTCCGTTTTTCTCGCTACAGGATGAGAATGTGCCACTCTTGATCCGGGGGCGGTAGTAGAATTCGCGGTGTTCTTCGAAATTCGAATGAAAGCAACCGGGAAAATCCGTTTGCGGCTCGCGGCGCCGGAAGACGTGCCGGTGCTTCGCGAATTAATCGAAGCCTCCGCTCGCGGCCTGCAGACCGAAGACTACACTCTCGCGCAAATCGAAGGCGCGCTGCAAACCGTTTTTGGCGTCGACAGCCAGCTCATCGCCGACGGCACCTATCTTGTGGCGGAAGCGACATGCACCGCGGAGGGCGACACACGGCAAGCGAAGACGCCGGCTGACTGGGTGATTGTCGGCTGCGGAGGCTGGAGCCGGCGCAAGACTCTCTTTGGCAGCGACCATTGGACCGGCCGCGAGGATGCCTTGCTGGATCCCCAACGCGATGCCGCCAAGATTCGCGCCTTCTTTATCCACCCGGCGTGGGCCCGGCAAGGTGTGGGAAGCATGATCCTTCAAGCCTGTGAGGAGGCCGCACGCGCTGCGGGCTTCACCCGCTACGAAATGGGAGCCACGCTAACAGGAGCCAAACTCTTTGGCGCCAAACGGTACGTGCCAGTGAAACGCATCTCCATTCCGCTGGCCAATGGCGAAACTCTCCCGGTCATTCACATGGCCAAGCGCGCCTGAGCCCTATGTGTGATGTTTGTCACAAAGGCGAGTGACGCCCGTCCTAGCTCCCCGCGTCCTTACCTTTGTCGAAGGGCAGGCGCAACGTGTGGAACGCGTCTATGCCCGCGCCATTCAGGACCAAGAGGGCGTCGCGCTGCAGCGCGAGCCCCTCGCCGTTTGGAAAGGCGCAAAGGTCTTGGAGGATACACGCAGGGCTCCCAAGGAAACGCGCACCGAAACGTTCCTGTTTGATCTGCCCGCCAGCCGCCGGGCCCATGTGCAAGCCAATCTGTACTATTTCTATTCCCCCATGGCCGTCACTGAAGCCGAGCAGAAGATCCGCTTCCTGGCCATGTCGCGCCTCGTTCAATAGGGACGATGCCTGTTGAGTCCGCTTAACTCCATGGAATAGAAAGGCTTGCGAGACTCTAAGTGGGCACAGTAAGATTCTTCTTGACTCTGACGTTACGTCAGGGTTGATTCTGCTCCTCGACGGGGCATCCATCGTGACCAAGGCGTTTCACGTCCAGGAATTCGCCAAGCTGGCAGGAGTGACGGTGCGCGCGTTGCACCATTACGACCGCCTGGGGTTGCTCAAGCCCAACCGCACCGAGGCCGGCTACCGCCTTTACCACCTCCGCGATCTCGAGCGGCTGGAGCAAATTGTGGCCCTGAAGTTCCTGGGGATTCCTCTCAAGCAGATCCGGAGGATGTTCCAGCGCGGCACTTCCGCAATGTCCGACTCTCTGCAAATGCAGCGCCGCGTTCTCGAAGAGAAGCGGCGGCTTCTGGATAGCGCCATTCGCGCCATCGAAGAAGCCGAGAGAGCCGCCGCGCCGGGCAATCGGCCGGATTCTACCATCTTGAAGAAAATCATCGAGGTGATCGAAATGCAGGACAACATGGACTGGTCGAAGAAGTATTACAGTGCAGAAGCGCAAGCCAAGATCGAGGAGCGCAAGAAGCTTTGGTCGCCGGAAAATCAGGAGCGCTGGTCGAAAGAATGGTCAGATCTGTTCCGCGACGTCGAAGCGGCTCTCGGAGCAGACCCCGCCGGCGCCAAGGCGCAAGTTCTGGCCGCGCGCTGGAAGAAACTCGTGGAGGGTTTCACCGGTGGCGACGCGCAAATTACCGCGGGACTCGCCAAAATGTATCAGGACCGCCCCAACTGGCCGGCGAGCATCGAGCAAAGGATGCAGCCGTTCAGTAACAAGAAGGTTTGGGAGTTCATCCAGAAAGCCTTCGCCGCTGGCAAAACAACGAACTAGAGGCTCGCAAGAATACCGCAAGCGCCCTATGGAGTGCGGTTTACCCTGAGCATGGCCGAAGGGTAGCCTTGCTGCCGCTTTTTCTTCCCTGCGCCCGTTGACCGCCCAATAGTTCGCCGCCAAAGGCGGTGAAGCTGTCATTCTGAGGGCGTCCAATGAGATGCTCGAACAATCTCAACCCATCCACATCTCGTCATTAATCTTACTGAAATCTGACAACTGAGACCTGACGACTCTTGGTGCCTGCGTCGACAGTGCCCGCAGGTATAATTCCCCTTTTATGGTTTCAGTCGCCTCCATCGCAAAGCGTGGTTACAGCATGTTCATGCGCGTTTTCCCGCGATGCAGCATGATTTCGCAGGCCATCGCGTTCAATCTTTTCCTCGCGTTTTTCCCCACGTTGTTGATCGCCGTCACCGTAGCCACCACGCGCATCGGCGGCAAAACCAGCTTGCTCGAGTTGGTCCAGGACTTCACGGAATTTCTCCCACCGGGCAGTCAGGCGATCGTTTCGGAATTTCTCGTAAACCACGGTCCGGAAGCCTGGAAGGTCGCCCTGTTGGGCTGGTCGGGCACATTGTTGGCGGGCTCGCAGGTCATGAAGCTGGTGATGGAAGGAATTCACATCATCTATGGCGACGAAGAGAAGCCCGGCTTTTTGCACCGGCAGTTTCGCGGCTTGCTCCTGTTGTTGATCACCATTGCTCCGTTGCTCGGCGCCGCGGTTCTCGGAGTTCTAGGCAAACCCTTGCGCCGGTGGATCACGCACGAAGTCGGCAAGCATTCGATTTTGCAGGGCTGGTGGACTGTGTTCTTCCCGCTGGCGGCCATGGTTCTTGCCATGTTGTCACTGACGGTGATTTATCGCGTGGCACGCCCCAAAGAAGACAGCTTGCGAAACGTGCTGCCGGGCGCGGCCGTGGCGACGGTGCTCTGGTGGGTTGCCGACGTCGTGTTTGGCGCCTACGTACGCCGCGTGCCCTACAGTGTGGTCTATGGCGGATTGGCCGCCGTCATCGGCTTGATCATCTGGATGGAGCTCTCCGCCGTGATCATTTTTCTGGGCGCGGCCTGGAACGCCGAATTAGCCGCCAGCCGCAAACTGGAGCAGCGCCATGCCTGAACAACTTGTTCGCGTCGAAACTTATTCTGGCTTCAAGGCCGACGAACGCCCGCTGCGTCTGCACTTAGGCGACCGCACTCTGGAAGTCGTAGCCGTCGAGGACCGCTGGTACTCCCCGGGCGAAACCCATTTCCGGGTGCTCACCGGTGACGGCGATCGCTACATCCTGCGCCACACCGAAGCCCAGGACACTTGGACGCTGACTGCTTACCGTGCCAACGCCCGATTGACATAAAAATTAGCCACAGCGTATAGTCGTTTCACCGCTTGTTGTACGATTTCAGGCGCCGTCTACCCTGCGACGAAGCCCAGACTGAGAGCGTGGTTTTCAGAAGGGCGTGGGATGTTTCGCTCACTACTATCACCGGGTTCCGGGTGCCTTCCTCCTCTTGCCATTCTGGCTTGCTGCTTGTTAAACGCGGCTGATCCGCTCTTTGCGCAAAACCCGCCGCAGCCCGCTCCGCCACCTCCTGCTACCACCCCTGCCGCAAGTTCCGATTCTGCGGCCAAGCCCGCCCCCGCTGCTCCCGCGCAGGAGGTCCAGGAGGTTTCCAGCAAGGACACCCCGGCAACCTTCAAAGTTCGCGTCAACAATGTGCTGGTCCGCGTGGTGGTGCGTGACTCGCGCGGCAAAGCGGTGGGCAACATGAAGAAGGAAGATTTCCAGCTTTACGACGGCCGCAAACTTCAGACCATCACTTCTTTCGCCACCGAGACTCCACGGGCGCACTCCGTTCCACTGACCACTTCTCCCGAGCCGGGCAGCGCTCCCTCTCCAGATGCGGATCCTGCGGTGAAGGCGGCTGCTCTTCCGCAGCGCTTTGTCTCCATGGTTTTTGACGACGTGCATATGTCGATGGAAGATGCCGTGTTCGTGCGCGACTCCGCCACGCGGTTTTTTAGCGCCTTGGCGCCCAGCGATCGCGTGGCCCTGAACGCCACGTCGGGTCAGCTCACGCAGGATTTTACGAACGACCACGCCGTGCTCGGGAAGGCTCTACTGGGAATCGTCCCGCGCCCTCTGACGCAACACAGTTCCTCGGATTGCCCGGATATGACTTATTACGAGGCGGATTTGATTGTCAACAAGAACAACATGCAGGCTCTCGCGGTGGCGGCCGATGAAACCCTACAGTGCGCGTTTGGCGGCGACCCGAGAATGCTTGCGGCGGCGACGATCCAGGCGCAGGCCGCCGCTCAGCGCGCGGTGTCGGAAGGCGACAATGAAACCCAGTACGCCTACCGCCATCTCGACGCCATTGTCAGACGCATGACCAGCTTGCCCGGCCAGCGCATCCTGGTTCTGGTTTCGCCGGGATTCATCTTGAGTACGCTTCAAATTGAAGCTTCAGACATGATTGATCGCGCGACGCGCGCCAATGTCGTGATCAATACCGTCGATGCGCGCGGGCTCTATACTCCGGACCTGATGGGCGATATTGCCAATCCGCCGCGAGACTCCGTTCGCACGGGGGGATTCAAATCGACTTACCGCGTCGAAGCGCAAAGCGCACAAGAAGACGTCTTGGCGGAGTTGGCGGACGGCACCGGGGGCACCTTTTACCACAACCGCAACGACATCGACGAAGCCATGCGCGAGGCGGGCGCGGCCCCGGAGGTTTCCTATGTGCTGGGTTTCTCCCCGCAGAACCTGAAATTCGACGGGCGCTTTCACACGCTGAAGGTTGCGTTGACCACGAAGGAAAAATTCAGCGTGCAGGCGCGCCACGGTTACTTCGCTCCGCGTTCCGCCGAAGACCCCGCCGAAATCGCCAAGGAAGAGATTCAGCAAGCGCTGTTTTCGCAAGAGGAAGTCCACGATATTCCCCTGGACTTGCAGACACAGTATTTCAAGAAGGACCAAGAAGCAGCCCGTTTGGCCGTGCTCGCTCACCTGGACGTAAAAGGCGTGCGTTTTCGCAAGGTGGAGGGCCGCAACAACAATCAATTGACCATCGCCATGGGAGTTTTTGACGAGAACGGCCAATTTGTCACCGGCATGCAGAAAATCATCGACATGAAATTGCTCGACACCACCTATGCGCGCCTGATGCGCTCCGGGCTTACTGCAAAATCCAGTTTCGATGTGAAGCCCGGCACTTACTTGGTGAGGCTTGTGGTGCGCGACGCAGAAGGCGCGCAGATGGCCGCGCGCAATGGCGCCGTGGTGATTCCTTTTTAGTGGTAGTGCAATAGGAACCTGCCGTGAGAGAAATTTGTTGCGCGAGGCCGTTGTAGGGGCGCACTTCTTAGACCTGTCATCCCGAATCCCCGCGGTTTTTGCGGGGTGAGGGTTTTGCTTTTCGGTCTTAGAGGTGTTCGTCTTGAGGATTTCAACAGAGCCAGACAGGTTCTAGCGGGTGCGGAAGAGTTTCGGTCGACTGGGCAGGAGGTTCCCATGACTACATTCAGAGGCTACTTAATGCGGCTTGCCGCGACAATGATCGCGGCGGCTTTCGGCACAAACGGTTTTTCAGCACGTGCGCAACAGCAGCCTGCCCCGCCTCCGCCCCAGGCGCCGCAAGCGGCTGCTCCCGCCGAACCGTCCGGCGTGGTCATCAAGAAAGAAACAAAATTGGTGCTGGTCGACGCCGTCGTCACCGACAAAAAAGGCAACTACGTTCGCGACCTCACGCAGAATGCATTCAAGGTGTATGAAGACAACAAGGAGCAACCCATTTCCAGTTTTTCTTCCGGCGCGGAAGCTGTGACACAACCCAACGGGCAGCGCCATTATTTGATCCTGTTCTTCGACAATTCCACCATGGCTGCTCCGGATCAAATCCAGGCGCGCGGCGCGGCGCAGAAATTTATCGAAGCCAACGCGGGTCCCGATCACCTCATGGCCGTCGTGGATTTTGGCGGCTCGCTGCGCATCGTCCAGAACTTCACGGCCAGCGCCGTCTTGCTGCGCGCCGCTGTTTCCGGAGTGAAGGGCTCCGCGGTGGACCCAAACGCGCCTCCGTCGGATGCCGCCGTAACAGTAGCCTCAGCCGACGTCCCCACGATGGGAATGTCATCGCTCTTTAATGCGCAGGCGGATTTTGGCGCGCGCACCATGCTTCTCGCCGTGCGTAGCCTGGCAAAAAATCTGCGCAGCATCCCTGGACGCAAGATGATGATTCTCTTCTCGGGTGGTTTCCCGCTGACTCCGGAAAATGAATCGGAATTGACGGCCACCATCGATGCTTGCAACAAATCCAACGTGGCCATCTACGCCGTGGACGCGCGAGGGCTTGCTGCCCCGGTTCCCGGCGGCAGCGCCCTGAGCCGAGCGGCCCCCGGCAACAAAGCAACTCCTGCCAAGGCAAGTTCCGTTGCAGCATCGGCGCGAAACTCGATTCGTCATCATTCCTCGCGTCCGAGGCTCGTGCTCGCCGGTTATCCCGCGGTGGCCATGCCTGATCCGCAGAGACCTGGCGGCGGGGGCACGGGCGGTGGCGGAGGCGGTCGTCCTGGAGGAGGCGGCACGGGCGGGGGCACCGGCGGTGGTGGCACAGGTGGTGGTCGTGGTGGTACGGGCGGGGGAGCGGGCGGAGGTACTGGCGGCGGAAGGGGCGGGACCGGCGGAGGAACGGGAGGCGGGACGCGAGGCGGTGGAACCGGTGGCGGAACGCGAGGCGGTGGAGCCGGTGGCGGAACGCGAGGCGGGGGCGGAGCGCCGAACTCGAATAGGTACAATTCCACTTACAGCCAGCCGCGGACCATCGTGCCGACTTTTCCCCCTTCGGTAGCTACAAATCAGCAAATTCTCGCAGCGCTGGCGGAAGGAACCGGAGGCTTCACCATTTTCAACACGAACGATTTGCTCGGCGGACTCGAAAAAATCGGGCGCGAGCAAAATGAATTTTACATTTTGGGATACGCGCCGCCGGACACGCCGGAAGGCAGTTGCCACACGCTGAAGGTGAAGATGAACGAAGGCGGTCTCCACGTGCGCGCGCGCAGCGGGTACTGCAACGTTCGAACGGCCAACGTGCTCGAAGGCAAGCCTCTCGAAAAACAGCTCGAGGCGCATGCGACCGGCTCCCAGGCAGGCTCGATCCATGGCGTGCTCGAGGCTCCGTTCTTCTACACCGGGCCGAACACCGCGCGCGTCAACCTGGCCATGGAAATTCCTTCCGACTCGTTCCAATTCAACAAGGAAAAAGGGAAATATCACGCCAGCTTGAACGTGCTGGGCATTGCGTATCGCAACGACCGAACCATCGGTGCGAAATTCAGCGACACGGTGAACCTCGACTTGGAAAAAGACGAGTGGAAGGAGTTCACGAAGACCCCGTATCAATACGAAAACCAATTCGACGCTGCGCCAGGAGATTACAAGCTCACGGTGGTCTTGAGCGCGGGCGGCGATGCTTTCGGAAAGTTTGAGTCGCCGCTGTCGATTGACGCGTACGACGGAAAGCATTTCAGTCTTGGCGGGATTGCGCTCACGAACTCGGTGCAGAAGCTCAACGACATTCCTCAAAGCCTGGACTCGGTGTTGTTGGAGGATCGCACGCCGCTGGTGGTAAAGGGCATGCAAATCATTCCTTCGCCGACAAATCGTTTCAAGCACACCGAGAACGTGGTCGTCTACAGCGAAATCTACGAGCCGCTGTTAACCTCGGAAAACCCTCCGGTCGTCGCCATGGGTTACACCATTCTCGAGCGCGCCAGCAACCAGAAAGTTTTCTCGACGGGGGCGGTACGCGCGGATGACTTCATCCAAAAGGGAAATCCAGTAATTCCTATTGGCATGAAAGTGAAGGTTGACGACTTGAAGCCCGGTTCTTACCGCTTGGTGGTGCAGGCCGTCGATTCCGTTCAGAACCATGCGCCCGACCGCACCGTCGATTTCGACATCAGCGAGTAGTGCCAGGAAACGTTGGAAGTTTTGAAGGTTAGAAGCTGGGAAAGTCAGAACGTTCGGAAGAGGAAAGACCCAGGTTTATGAACCAAGGCACCCATCCGCCACCTGGTCTTTGGTCTGGGCCACCGGTCCAGCCATCCGGTTTCTAATTCTTTTCTTAGTCTTAGCCCGGGCCACCCGCAGGAATCCGCACCGTGCTGACATGATTCACGCACTTAAGATTCAAGCTTTCGCCTGATTGCGCGTGCTGGCACGTAATGGCACCAATAACCGTCAATTCTCCTTTGCGGACTATCACCAGGGTGAGTTCCGATCCCCAAACGGGGAACCCTCAGCGGAAACTCACCCTTCCTCTAACCCGGCCCCATGAGTGCGATCAGGAAAGAAAAGCGTAATCCCGAGAGGCTTCGAGTGGTGCTCTCGCCGAGAGCGAAACCATTGCTCACCGAAAGTGCTTCGACGGAAAACGTCAGCCCTCACGGAATGCGTGTACTCACAGAACAGTTCTGGAAGCGGGGCACGGAACTGACGGTGCAATCTTCAAAGCACGAACTTTTGGGGCGCGGGAGAGTGGTCTACTGTCAATCCTTTTCACACGGGACATTTGCCATTGGACTGGAGCTTTTGGCTCGCACCGATTGATTGGATACTTTTCCACGGGGCGGCGTAGGCGGAAGTGGGAGGCGTGAACACCTCGGCTCTCATCGCGGAGACGGTCAGGACTCCCGCAAGGACGTTCACCCGTGGCACACGTCATGCTCGGCGTTCGGGGTGAAACGGGCCAGCTTGCTCGTCAATCTAAAGGGGCGTGTGGAAAGATTTCCTTGCATCGTTATTGATAGGTCGAAGGGTGGTTTGCGGTTGCGCGGGAGTTTCCACTTAAGGCGAGGACAAGCTGTTGAGGTAACGTTTGACGATGACCTCTTGAGGGTGCGGTGCCAAGTAATATGGGTTCGTGAAGGTGAAGCCGGACTGGCGAGCGTTTAAGGCCAACCAATCGTATCCCACCGCGGCGTACTCTCAAGTCGGTACTAGCCAGATACTGAGGAGTGAGGTAACTGCTTATAAGATTGCAATTGTTTACCTGATTGCAATTCAGACGTGTGGGGATAACCTCGTACTCCTTTCAAACTAATCACCGGGGTGAAATTCCTCGGCGCAAGGGGAACTTTACCCACGCCGCCAGCCCTCGGGAAGTACGAAGGATGCTCGGCAGGAAAGAAAAGCGAAGCCAACAAGAAGTCGAAGTGATGCTTTCCACCGTTGGACAGCATCCGATGTTCGGAGAGTTAGCCTCGATGGAGAACGTGAGTTCTTACGGGGTGCGGGTACGGACCGAACGGCCTTGGGAGCCAGATACTCATGTTCTCTTCAAGTCCGCAGAAGGCGATTGGGTACGCGCAAGAGTCATCTACTGTCAGTTCCTTGACGCCAAATCTTTTGCCGTTGGATTGGAGTTGCCCGCATCGCGTCGTAGGACGGATGCCGCGAAGGATTGGGAACTGACGATGCGCTATCGCTGCCCGAAATGCGGCAAGAGTTACGCTGTCGTGGAGTGGAAGAAGAACCCGAAATGCCGACAGTGTGGAGCGGACCTGCGCATCGATGACGAGCCGCGCAAATAATCGCTACCATCTGGTTGTTAGCTAATCGCGGTCATCAATAACAACCACGTTCGCGGCATGCGGACCTTTCGGCCCCTGCGCGATCTCGAACTCGACGCGATCTCCCGGCTTCAGTGTTCTATAGCCCTCTCCTGCGATATCCGTGTAGTGAACGAAAACGTCGGGGCCGCCGTCATCTCGTCCAATAAAACCATAACCTCTCGAATCTAGAAACCACTTCACTTTGCCTTGCACGTTCTATCCTGCGGAGCACGCGCCCCGAGGTTGCGCCAGCAAGGTTGTTCAAGGGAATCCGCTGAAGACACGGAGAGGCAAGGGAATAATCCCTTAAAGTGAAAACCAGGGTTCACCTATTTTGTGCGGCATGGATTGGTAGAAGGAGGCGGGAGAAACTTACTTCGCTTGATGTGAAGTATGCGCCATCCGATGCCGATGCACTGACGCGAATTTTTAACCAGGAAGGCTGCGCTTTTTCATACTTACGGGTAGAACTTGCCGCTCAGGCGGCTCGTGTTACACTTCGGACACCGCCACAGGAGAAACGGGGGACGTTCTCGTGGCACTTCCGCCAGATACATTGGCTGTGCATCCGAGGGACAGGGCATACGCGGCACGGTGTAGGGTTCCATCGGACTTCTTGAACCTTCCTTGTTCAGGAAATATCCCCGTGAGGCGTTATAGCCGACGACGCAACCGGGTGCTCCACACACATACATAGGGGTCGCGTGCCCGTGTGTCACGGACTGCCGCATCTCCATTTCAGTATGGTGTTCGTAGCAGAGGGCGTGAAGTACTCCGGTTGGCCATGGCGCTGGGGCTGCCATACGGCCTCCTTGAAACCCCCGAGTCGGAGTTTCGTTCAGGGACACTGGTTCTGTGCACGTCCGTTTGAGATTGCGCGGCTAGTGTCTCCGAACACATTGCGTGTACTCCCTTGTTCTAGCGATGTCAACATAAATCGCTTCAGGCCAGTCAAAGGGTGCTCGTGGTCAACAAGGTTTATGTTTATGCGCTTTGATTTCCGGAAAAGTCTCTTGCGGAAAAACTTGTGACCGTGAATATTTGCAGAAGCACCCAAATTTGGGAGTCGCGGAGGCGGTGTCGAGCGGTGAGATTGGTGCGGCAAGCTGTTCGGCCAGCCAGCGCTATTCAACAAGGCGTGACAAACCGTGGCCAAGCGAAAAGCGGGAGAAGGCTCCCGCAGTCCAAAAGAGCTTGGTTACAAAATCTGGAGGATTTAATAAGCCTTGTATTTTCAGCGTGTTCCATTGCATAACGATTCGACGCTACCGCCCGTCGTGAGGGGAACTTTTTGGCGCGCCGCGGGTTATTCTAAACAAGAGCCAGCTCGAAGTTTGCCTCCAGGCAGGAGAACGCGATGAGGCCGCTGAATTTCCGCGCACCCAGCTTTCGTTTTCGATTTCCTTCGATTGCCGCCACGCCCCGCTCATTGCTTGCCCTCGTCCTCTCCCTCTCTTGTGTGCCATGGGGAGTTGATCTGCCTGCTGGTGCCACCACGCTTCCAGCCTCCAAAGAAAAGAAGCAGAAACCGGATCCTGCGCTGAAAGGCCTGCCGATTACCGAACTGAGCCCTGACGAAGCGATTTTGCATGCTCTGAACCGCCTCGCGTACGGCCCGCGGCCAGGCGACGTCGAGCGCGTGCGGCAAATGGGCTTGGCCAAGTGGATTGAGCAGCAGCTCAATCCCAACTCCATCGATGACAAAGCGATGGAGGCGCGGCTGCAGGGTTACCCGACGCTGCGCATGCCAACGGCGAAATTGATTGACGAATATCCGCAGCCGAAGCCGGCGGTCGTCCAAGCGGAGCGGCAGGCGCGGGAAAGAGCGCAAGTGGAGCAGCGCCGCGCCGAGGCCGCGGCTGCCAATGCCTCGTCAAGTTCCCCCGCCGATAAAGAGATGCAAGCCTCGCAAGCGCAGCAAAGTGGAAGCTCTGAAACACAGAGCGCCGCTTCCTCCGGAACCGGTGAATCGGCTGCGCAATCCGCCGCGGAAAATCCCAACGCGCCCGCTCCGATGAAAGAGCCCGCCATGGAACCGGAGCAAGCCGCGAAAGGCGCGCGCCGGCGCGACGCGCTGGGCGGTGGCGATCCGAACAACATTCCACGCGCGGTTGCCGATGACAGCAGGCGGCCCGCGCGCATCGTCGCGGAACTCGCCATGGCCAAAGTGACGCGCGCGATTTACAGCGAGCGCCAGCTCCAACAAGTGATGGACGATTTCTGGTTCAACCACTTCAACGTGTTCGCCGGCAAAGGCGAAGACCGTTACTACCTCACTTCGTACGAGCGTGACGTCATCCAGCCGCGCGTGCTGGGAAAATTCAAGGACTTGGTCACCGCGACGGCGAAAAGTCCCGCGATGCTTTTTTATCTCGACAATTTTCTTAGCGCCGATCCGCGCGCGGCGCAGCGCCAGGCCCGGGAGCGCGCTATGCGCCAGCAGCGCCATGGAAGATTCGGCAGACGCTGGCCGCCGCGTCCGCCTGCGAATCCGCAGCAAGGCGCTAAAAAGAACGAACGCGGGTTGAACGAAAATTACGGCCGCGAGCTGATGGAATTGCACACGCTCGGCGTCGACGGCGGTTACACGCAGAAAGACGTCACGGAAGTGGCGCGCGCCTTCACTGGCTGGACGATTGACAAGCCAAGAATTTACGCCGATTTCAAATTCGACGACCGCCTGCACGATCCCGACGCGAAAATGGTGCTGGGAAAGAAAATTCATTCTGGCGGTATGAAAGACGGCGAGCAGGTGATTGACCTGCTGGTGCACCAGCCCAGCACGGCGAAATTTATTTCCACGAAGCTCGCGCGCCGCTTCGTTTCCGACAATCCGCCGCCCGCGCTCGTGAATCACATGGCCGAAACTTTTCTGTCGAGCAATGGCGACATTCGCGCGGTGATGAAGACCTTGATTTGGTCGCCGGAATTCTGGTCGCGCGAAGCGTATCGCGCAAAAATCAAAACGCCGTTCGAATTGGTGGTTTCCGCGGCGCGCGCGCTCGGCACTGACGTGGACACGCCGCTGCCGCTAGTGCAATGGGTTGGCCGTATCGGCGAACCCCTCTATCAATGCCAGCCACCGACAGGCTACTCGGACAGAGCGGAAACGTGGGTGAACACAGGCGCGCTGCTCAATCGCTTGAATTTTTCGCTGGCGCTGGCCGGCAACCGCATGCGCGGCGCCCGCAGCGATGTGTCTTCGCTGCTAGGAGTGGATTCTTCCGCCGACCCGAAAGCGGCGCTGGACCGCGCGGTGCAGGTTTTACTTGGGGGGCAGGCAGCGCCTGCAACCGTCGAGACGCTCGAAAAGCAATTGGACAATCCGCAAGTTTTGCAAGCGAGGCTTGACGATCCGCACAAGCAAGTGGATTTGGGCGTGATCGCAGGGCTGGTGCTCGGCGCGCCGGAATTTCAAAAGAGATGAAAACAAGGAAGTGCAAGTCGAAAGTTAAGCAGTTAAAGGTTGAAAGTTACAAGATGGTTCCTTGTTTCGCTTCATCTCTTCGCGTTTTATTTTGCTTTTCTTGGACCTTGAACTTTGAACTTTCACCGAAGAGGTTGCCATGAGCTACTCCTGTTGTGAAGGCGTGCGCGGGCTGAGACTCTCGCGGCGGTATTTCCTGAAGCAAGGCGGCGTGGCCCTGGTGGGCCTGAGCGCCATGCCCGCGTTTCTCCAGCGCGCCGCGGCCGCCACGCCGATGCCCAACAAAAAGCAGTTCGTGGTGCTCTTTCAGCGCGGCGCGGCCGATGGATTGAACATCGTCGTGCCCTATGGCGAACCGAATTATTACCGCATGCGCCAGACGATCGCGATTCCCCAGCCGAAGCGCGGCGGAACCGATGCCGCGATCGACCTCGACGGGTTTTTCGGTTTGCATCCGAGTCTCGCGCTGCTCGAGCCGCTCTTTCATAAGAATCAGCTCGCTATCGTGCACGCCGCGGGCTCGCCCGATCCCACCCGCTCGCATTTTGACGCGCAGGACTTCATGGAATCCGGCACGCCGGGCCTGAAATCGACCGAAGACGGCTGGCTGAACCGCGCGCTCGAAACCGTTCCGGAAGAAAATGCTTCGCCCTTCCGCGCCGTGGCGATGGGGCCGAATCTCCCGCGTACATTGCAAGGCGTCGCGCCCGCGATTGCGCTGCCCGACCTGAAGCAATTCAAAGTGATGGCGCAAGCGCCGGGAACGGGCGCGATGGTCGAGGGCGGCTTCGAAGCCATGTACGCGCAAACCGTGGACAAAGCGCTGCAAGGAACGGGCACGGAAACCTTTGAAGCCATCGATTTGCTGCGCAAGGCGGATCCCGCGAAATATCAGCCGGAAAACGGCGCGCAGTATCCCACGAGCCGCCTCGGCCAGAGCTTGCAGCAAGTCGGCCAGCTCTTGAAGGCCGACATCGGCGTGGAAGTTTTGTTTGTCGATTGCGGCGGCTGGGACAATCACGTCAACGAAGGCGGCGTGCAGGGTCAGCTCTCAAACCTGCTGCGCGATCTCGGCCAGGGCCTCGCGGCGTTTCACCAGGACCTGGGCGACCGCATGGCGAACATTGTGTTTGTTACCATGAGCGAATTTGGCCGCACGGCGCGCGAAAACGGCAATCGCGGCACAGACCATGGCCACGCCAATTGCATGTTCGTGATGGGTGGCGACGTGCGCGGTGGCGAAGTTTACGGCAAATGGCCCGGTTTGAACGATCATCAGCTCAACGAAGGCCGCGACTTGGCGCTCACCACCGATTTTCGGTCGGTGCTCGGTGAAATCCTCACCAAGCACATCGGCGTCGCCGATTTGAAGCCGGTCTTCCCCGGCTTCGACAACAACCCGCGCAAATTCCCCGGCCTCATCCGCGCTTAGTGAAAAAAGTACCTCCCGAGGAATGGTTCCCTCGATGTTTTGCTGACGGTTGCGAAAGACGAAAGGGGCGGCTCGTCGCCGCTCCTTGTGTCTTTCTCCGAACTGTTGTTCACTCTCGACTTTCAGCTCTGCCGTTTCACTCCGCTGATTTCAGTTCGCGGAGCCAGATGTTGCGGTAGCGCACGGGATGGCCGTGGTCCTGCAGTGCGAGCGGGAGTTTTTCCGGTGTCGGTTTGTAGGGCGGGCGCGCGTGGTGCGCGGTGGGTCCAGTGAGTTCGACGTTGTCCTGCACCAGCACGCCGTTATGAAAAACGCTTTCGCGCGCGGGACGCGTCAGCTTTCCTGCAGCATCAAAGCGCGGGCCGTGGAAGATAATGTCGTAGGTCTGCCACTGGCCCGGCGGGCGCGACGCGTTCACCAGTGGAGGATATTGACCGTAGATCGCTGCCGCTTGTCCGTCCGCGTATGTTTTGTTTTGATACGAATCCAGGACTTGCGTCTCGTAGAGTCCTTGCAGGAAAACGCCGCTGTTTCCGCGATCCTGGTCTTCTCCTTTCGCCGGACTGGGCTCAGCGAATTCCACGTGCAACTGGCAATCGCCAAAAGGTTCGCGCGTGTGAATCTCGCCCGTCTTGGGTACGACCTCAAAATAGCCGTTCTCCACTTTCCATTTGGCAGGGCCGCCTTCCTTGTCCGCCCATTTGGAAAGATCTTTTCCATCGAAGAGCACGACGGCATCCGAAGGTGGACGCCCGGGCGCATCCTGCGTGCCCGCAGTTCCGGGATCAATCACCGGCGGTACCGGCCGGTTGCGATCGTGGATTTCCCATTTCGTATCCACCTGCGCGTAACAGACTGCAGGAGCACTCGCCAACAGGAACGTGCAAACAGAAAACAATCCCATTTTTTTCATCGTCAAAACCTCGCCGCTGAAGCGTCGGGATTTTACCGCGAATAGGAAAAATGTGGCATCCGGTAACCGCCCGATATGTTTTTTGGGGAGTGCGGCGGGCTTGCTTGTCCTGAGCGCAGTCGGAGGGCCGCCGCTTTTCCATCAAGCGCAATTTCCTGCGTTAACCCCACGTCCAGCTAGGAGGAAAAGCGGGAGCAAGCTCCCGCACTCCAAAAAGAGCCGACCGTGACTTTCGATGCCGCCCGTCGTCTAAGTTTTGTGGCTCGGATTGTGTCTCTTGGCCGGAGGGGTGTTGCGCATGAACCGGATTCGCCTGTTTTTGTTGCTGCTCTGCGGTTTACTTCTTTTTGCTCCCCCCTTGGTTGCGCAGGCACTAGACGCAGCGCAACCCCTCAGCCCGCGGCAAGGAGATGACGGTTGGTCTGCCTCGACGGCCGCATCCGCCGGTCTCTCCACCACGCGTCTGCAGGCCATGGAAACCGTCATTCGCAGCGGCGAATTCAAAAAGATCGGGAGCATTTTAATCGCGCGGCACGGCAAGCTGGTCTATGAAAATTATTTCGACGGCTCTGACGCCACGGCCCTGCGCAACACGCGCTCGGCTACGAAATCTGTGACAGACATGCTGGTGGGCATCGCCATCGACAAAGGTTTGCTTTCCGGCGTCGACGCCCCCATCCTCCCGTTCTTCCCCGACAAGCAGCCGGTGCAGAATCCCGACCCGCGCAAAGCAAACATCACCGTCGAGGATTTTCTCACCATGAGCTCGCTCCTCGAATGCGACGACTGGAACGATTTCTCTCGCGGCAATGAAGAACGCATGTATGTCATCGAAGACTGGATTCAGTTCACTCTGGATCTGCCGATCAAAGGATTTCCTTCGTGGGTCAAGAAGCCCAAAGATGCTCCGTACGGCCGCAGTTTCAGCTATTGCACGGCAGGCGCGACTACGCTCGGCGGCGTTCTCGAACGCGCCACCAAAACGCCCGTGCCCGAATTCGCGATGAAGAATCTGTTCGCGCGATTGGGAATTCAAAAAGTGGATTGGAACTTCTCGCCACTCGGCTTAGCGCAGACCGGCGGCGGACTCGGCCTGCAAAGCCGCGACCTGCTGAAGCTGGGCCAGCTCTATTTGAACGGCGGCGTTTGGAAGAATTTCCGAATCGTTTCCGAAAGCTGGGTGAAGACATCCACGCAACCGCACACGCGCATCGATGAACAGAACGAGTACGGCTACTTCTGGTGGCTCAAGAGCTTCAAGTTTGGAGAAAAGTCCTGCGCGGCTTTTTACATGAGCGGCAACGGAGGAAACAAAGTCGCGGTCTTCCCGGCGCTCGATATGGTCGCCGTTCTCACCAGCACGAACTACAATACGCGCGGCATGCACGAACAAACCGACAAGCTCCTGACCGATTATATTTTGGCTTCTCTCGCGCAATAAAATAAATTGAAGGCGGTTGGGGAGAATGCTCCGAAGTGAACTGCCTAACAACTCTCACCGCCCTACATTTTGGGACACGGGACAAGAACCCACTTGCCATAATTGTCTTGGAAGCACGGACCTGATCCTGTCGTCGGGACGGCTCTTGAATTCTTCATCTCAGTAACCTGAAGCTCCAGGAGCGTTTGTTGTATCAACAAGATAAGAATATTTCTGGCCCTCCACCAGTGGCGGCGGAGTTTCATCCTTCGGCCTTACTTGTGTGTATCCAAAGGGCACGACGCCGTAAGCCATGCTTCCTAGGTCCCGGATCCAAGTTCCGTAAAGATACGCTCCACGCGCCTTGATTTTCCATGGCGCGAAATCCTCGTCGCCCGGACATTTTGCTTTTCTCATGTAGTCTTCCGCCGGAGCCTGCTTCGGCGTTTCTCGCAATTGTCGCGGCTGGAGCACGCCCCCAGCAATGTAACTGTCGCGCAAAAGAAAGCGGGGCAGTCATGGACTGCCCCGCTTGATTTCCTTAACTGTTACTGTCAGCTGTCGACGCGTTTTGTCCTACGCGGCCTCGCCTTTGATGCGCATGCCGTAGAACGAACGATAGATAAAGAAGAATGAGACCACAAAGAACCCGGCCGCCAGAGTGTGCGTCAGCGCGCCGCCCTGGCTCGAGGTCAGGCTCACGGCGAGCTCCACCGCGAGCAAGCCGAACAGCGTCGTAAATTTGATGATCGGGTTCAGCGCCACCGAAGAAGTGTCTTTGAACGGATCGCCGACGGTATCGCCAACCACGGTCGCGTCGTGCAGCGGCGTGCCCTTCTGCTTCAGTTCCACCTCGACGATTTTCTTGGCGTTGTCCCACGCGCCGCCCGCGTTGGCCATGAAGATCGCCTGGTACAAGCCGAACGTGGCGATGGAAATGAGGTAGCCGATGAAGAAAAACGGCTCGACGAACGCGAACGCCAGCGTGGCGAAGAACACGGCGATGAAAATGTTCAGCATGCCCTTTTGCGCGTAGCGCGTGCAGATTTCCACCACTTTCTTGCTATCTGCGATGCTCGCCGCCGCCGCGCTTTCCAGTTTGATGTTGGCTTTAATGAACTCCACCGCGCGGTACGCGCCCGTGGTCACCGCTTGCGTGCTCGCGCCGGTGAACCAGTAGATTATCGCGCCGCCGGTGATGAGCCCTAGAACAAACGGCGCATGGAGCAGCGAAAGCTTGTCCACGTTGGCGGCGAGGCCGTTGGTCAGCGCCATGATGATGGAAAAAATCATAGTGGTCGCTCCGACGACCGCCGTGCCGATGAGCACCGGCTTCGCTGTCGCTTTGAACGTGTTGCCTGCGCCATCGTTGGCTTCGAGCATGTGTTTGGCGCGCTCGAAATTCACGTCGATACTGAAGTCCTTCTTGAGTTCCTGCTTGATGCCGGGAAGTTGCTCGATCAGTGAAAGCTCGAAAACGGATTGCGCGTTGTCGGTCACCGGACCGTAAGAGTCCACCGCGATGGTCACTGGGCCCATGCCGAGGAAGCCGAATGCGACGAGGCCGAACGCGAACACCGGCTCCGCGACCATCAGGTTGGCGAGCCCTCCCTGCGAAACCAGGTAACCAATAGACATGAGAAGAACCATCGAAAGGCCGAGATAGTAGCCGGAAAAATTTCCTGCAACGAAGCCGGACAAAATTCCCAGCGACGCCCCGCCTTCTTGCGCTGAAGTCACAATTTCTTTGGTGTGGCGCGATTCCACCGAAGTGAAAACTTTCACGAGTTCCGGAATGATGGCGCCCGCCAGCGTTCCGCAGGTGATGATGGTTGCCAGTTTCCACCACTGCGTGGTGTCGCCGCCGAGCTCTGGAATGATGAGCCACGAAGCGAGATACGTCAGCCCGATGGAGACGAACGAGGTGATCCACACCAGCGAAGTCAGCGGCGCCTCGAAGTTCATGTCGTCGGCTTTGGCGTATTTGGCTTTGGAGAAAAAGCCGTTGATGAAATACGCGGCTGCGCTCGCCACCAGCATGATGATGCGCATCACGAAAATCCACACCAGCAACTGCACCTGAATCGTATTGGCGAGCGCTGTGGCTTTGGCGATCACCGCGGCGGACGCGGTTTGCAGAGTCAAACCCGCGGGAAGGAAGTGCTCCGGTGGAATGGCCAGCAAAATAAAAGTGATCAAAGCGACGCCGGTCACGCCGTACGTTTCGAATCCGTCGGCGGTCGGCCCCACCGAATCCCCTGCATTATCCCCCGTGCAGTCGGCGATGACGCCGGGGTTGCGCGCGTCGTCTTCTTTAATTTTGAAAACAATTTTCATCAGGTCGGAGCCGATGTCGGCGATTTTGGTAAAAATTCCGCCGGCGATGCGCAGGGCGGCGGCGCCGAGGGATTCGCCGATGGCGAAGCCGATGAAGCACGCACCGGCATAATCGCCTGGTATAAATAACAAAATGATTAACATCATCAAGAGTTCGACGGAGATGAGCATCATGCCCACGCTCATGCCCGCTTCCAGCGGGATGTGGTTTATGGGATACGGCTTTCCGCGAAGGGCGGCGAAGGCGGTGCGGGAGTTTGCGAAGGTGTTCACGCGGATGCCGAACCACGCCACGCTGTAGCTGCCAGCCATACCCAGCAGGCTGAAAACCAAAATAATAAGAACGGCGTTGGGGATGGGCTTGCCAGGAATGGGATGCAGCCAGCCGAAGTACAGCACGATGACGATGGCGATGAAAACCCACAAGAGAAGAAGGAATTTGCCTTGCGTGGTGAGATAGGTTTTGCAGGTTTCGTAGATGAGTTCGGAAATGTCGCGCATGGATTTGTGGACGGGGAGATTTTTCAAGCGGGTGTAAATCACGAGTCCGAAAGCCAGCCCGAACAAACAGAAGAGGATGCCGAAGAGCAAAAGTTTGTGGCCGTCCATGCCGAGGAAGCTGACCTGAGAAAGGTCGGGGAGCTTCAAATTGGCTTCGCCGCCCGCTTCGTCCGCGCGAGCGGAAGCGGCGGCGAGGAGCGCAACGGTGGCTCCCGCGCCAAACTTGGTGAGTCTCGAAACCTGGGAGCGGGCCTTCGTTAGCCAGGTGCGCATTCAGAATCCTCCCTTTTCAACCTAAGCAAATTCTGCAGCGATCAAATCTGCGGACAATTCCCTGAGCAGCCGTTTTCCAGCACACTTTTTCGGCCGCAGGGTAAAGCCGCGGCTACACGGCCGAGCGCTCTCCATCGCAAGCCGCGAATCATTGAGCCTCGCAAAATATAGAGACTCGGGAGCGACAAGAAAAGCGGCGGCCCTTCGACTGCGCTCAGAACAGGGAAGCCGCCCTTCGGGGCTCAGGGTAAACCGCACTCTATCAGTAATTTTCTCTCATTCCACCGGCAAGAGGCCGCCACGCGCCGGTCCGAGTTGTACCTCGATACCGCCAGCGAAGCGCCTGCAAGACTGGGCGCCAGGGCAAGCACAAATCGAAGTTTTATAACATGTTGGCGTAGAAGGGTCAAACGGCCTTGCAGCGCAAAAGTGATGGCATCCGTTCACCGTGTTCATCGGCACAGGGATGGCTGTTTGTTGATTGTTTCGTTTGGCGCTTCCGGAAGGCAGGCCGCCGTTAGCCCTTAGCATGGGGATATAAGGAGATACAAGGCCTTTGCTTTTTTGCATCCCATCGTTCTAAGCTGCTCTTCGCCGAGGGACGCTCGGTTTGAGCCTGTGGAGACGCAGTAAGACCTGGACGCAAGTCCAGCGCATGTGCCGGTGAAGCAGGAAACATGTTGGAGATATGCGGCATTTGTCGCATAGTAGCTCCGAAGAATCCCCCGCCGTTTAGGCGTGGGGAGTCGTCAAAACGTACATATAGACCGTTCCGTTCCCGTTCTGGATGATTCCGGTGAGGCAGGATGCCGTCGAAGTTGACTTCGACGACGCATGAGCGCGGCTCCGCGTGCACGGCATGGACGTCTTCGACGACCACGACCTCGCCAATTCGCTGACGCAGGGGCTGGGACTCCCCACTCCGCCCATTTCGGCGGTCTTTCCTGTGCATGCGAAAGTCTCGTTCGATGTGGAATGGGACGGCGCGCTGGCGATGGCGGAAATTGAAAATAGCGCCCAACAGTTCAGAGGCGCTTTTCTCAGCACCGGCGCCACGATCAGTTGGACTGCTGAACAGGAAGGCTTCCAATTTCAATCGGACAATCTGCCGGACTCCAAAGCGAACCTCATTTCCGTGCTGGGGCGCGAGAAGAACGGGGTCTTGTTCAGCTGAGCGAAATGGCTTGGACAAATTTTGTCCACGCAGGCTCGTCGGGCTGGTCGCCTAGCGGCAGGCGACAGGCCGGCGTCCGCAGCCACGCAGTTTGTCTGGTGGTACCCGTCAATCTGGATTATTCACGCGATGCTTCAGGGCGGATTCGAGGGCGGAAAGACTGGCGTTAGGAACAAGGTTTCCGTCAGGGTTTATTAGGGCCGTCGTGGGCAATTCGTGAATGCCCCAATCGACGGCCATCCGCGTCGTTTGCGTCGTACACGATAGGAAATGGCGGAATGCCATGCCATTGTGTCTTTTCCAAGTTTGCAGTCTTTTCGTGGAAAGTGTTCCAGTCTCCTGCTTCCTCCGGACTGTTGAAGCGGATAGCCACTATCGCGTAAGCCGCGCGATCCTTAGAGTGTTGCTTGGCGAACGACATCAGTGAGGGAATCCCTTCCTCTACAAGGAACGCACCAATCGGCCCAGAAATAAAGCAAAGTCCAGTGGCCCTTTAGCGGTTCAATGGAAAAACTTTTGCTGTCCATGCCCTCCATTGGACTGATGGGCGGCGTGCCGTGTCCATAATGCTGAGCCATGGCGGCAGTGTTTTCGGGTGCTTGTCAGGCGCATGGCTTTGCGTTGCCGCAATGAACAAAGAAACGCTCATTAAGTACGCTAGAGTTCTCAAGATGGCCCTCCCTCGAAAACGTCACTCGATTAAGATGCTGGATTCACGCTGAATGTCCGGCCTGCGAAGCGAAGTGATACCATTCCGCCCCGAAGATAAATTCGTCCTGAGGTCGAACATGAAAAAGCGATTGCCACTTTTCCTGATGATTGCTGCGCTCTGCGCGCTTGTCTCAGACAGCGAGCTTGCGACGGTTGAGGCGCAGAAGGCGGCAAACGCTCCGGACTCTGCGGAGCAAGAGGCGCGGATCGCGCGCATTGAGAATGGGCTGCTGCCGGCCGTGGTGATTAAGGGCCAGCCCGCGCCAACGATGACGGTTGCTGACCGGATGAAGCATTACCACGTGCCCGGCGTCAGCGTGGCGTTCTTCGAGCAAGGACAGATTGCCTGGAGACGTACTTACGGCTTTGCTGACGTTGCGGCGAAAGCGCCAGTCACACCGGAAACTTTGTTTCAGGCGGCGAGCATCAGCAAGCCCGTTTCAGCACTCGCGATGCTGCGGCTAGTGCAAGAGGGCAAGCTGAATCTGGACGAAGACGTGAACTCGAAGTTGCGCGCGTGGAAAGTTCCAGAGAATGAATTCACGAAAGAACAGAGAGTGACGCTGCGGCGCATCGTGAGCCACAGCGCCGGGCTGACCGTACACGGCTTTCCCGGCTACGCTTCGCACGAAGAGGTTCCTACCATCATCCAAATTCTCAACGGAGAAAAACCCGCCAACACCGCGCCCATTCGCGTGGATACCATTCCCGGAACGCTCTGGCGGTATTCCGGCGGCGGCTACGTGGTGATGCAGTTGCTCCTGACGGAGGCTACGGGCAAGCCTTTCCCGCAAATTCTGCATGACCTTGTGTTGCAGCCGGTGGCAATGACGCACAGCACGTACGAGCAGCCACTTCCCAAGAGCCTCGCCGGATTCGCCGCGACTCCTTATCGCTCGGGCGGCGAACCCGTTAAAGGGGGGCCGCACACGTATCCGGAGATGGCTCCGGCCGGTCTTTGGACGACTCCATCTGATTTGGCGCGGCTGGCCATCGAAGTGCAAAACGAATACGCGGGAAAATCCAGCAAAATTCTTTCGCAGGAAATGATGAAGCAGATGCTCAGGCGGCAGAAGGATGATTGGGGGCTCGGCTTTGGTCTCCAAAACTCGGGCTCCAAACTTATTTTCGGTCACGGCGGCGCCAATGAGGGATACCGCTGCGACCTGGAAGCGTATGCCGAATCCGGGCAGGGACTTGCGATCATGACCAACTCCGACAGTGGCGGAGGACTCGCAACCGAATATCTTCGGGCTGTCGGCAAAGAGTACAGCTGGTCCGACTTTCAGCCCACTGAGCGCACGGTTGGCAAAGCAGACCCTGCACTTTTCCCGGCGTATACGGGGACGTACGAAATCACCGGCATGGGGAAGCTGACCATCAGCACAAAAGAAGGCAAGCTCTTTATCCTGGCGGACCCACTGGGACCCGATCCACAAGAGTTACTGCCTGAGTCCCATACTCAGTTCTTTGTCCTATCTGGCGAAGTCACTTTTACGTTTGAAAAAGACGAAAAGGGAGCCGTCTCGAAAGTGCGGGTCAAGGCGGGGTCGCAGTCCTTTGAGGCGAAGAAGCCGCCGTGACTCCGACTCGGGGATGCTGCACCTGATAAGGCGAGCATTCAACCCAGATGCCGAATTTGAAAAGCGGAACCCTCCGCCTCAGGCTGCGGAAGACCGCAGCCTGAGGGTCGGGATGACAGTGTGGGTGATGTCCGAGCGTTTTTGCCAACGTAGTGGCTGATGGTAAGATGCAGGGTTCATCGGGACGAACCAGCCTTGCCAGGGGGGCATGGGAACCAAGACCACCTTAGAAGCGGCGCGAAGCCTCGCCGCAAGTGCGGTCTTGCGAGAGGTCGCTGAAGCGTCGATTCTTTGCAATCGGCAGAATTCGACTTGCGGCCGCCAACAGTACCTCATGGTAGCGTATGGCTGCAGTTTTCCTTGACGAGCGGAACCCCCGATGATGAACTTGAGCGCCTGGGGGAAAATGCTTGAATCGTTTTAGCGTGATTTGTGGCGTTACGGAGCGCGGTGAGAGTACCGCAGAACGAAGTCCCATGATTGCAACATTCTTTCCTTTGAGCTGTGGATTGGAACAGACCAGTCGGGATTCCTCGGAGAAAGAATGCGCAATAGGGCAGCGATCCCCGTCGCTCCGTAAAATCGACCGGAGCGCCCCGACCAAGTTGGGGTGGACGCCAAGCGCGCCTGTGGCTCCTTGGTCCCGCAAAATCATCTGGGATTCAAAAAGTGCAAATGACAGGGGCGGCTGGCACAAGCAGGGAATTTCATCTGCACCGGTGGCCCGCGCTTGAGACATCATTTTTTCATCACCGCAACGGATACAGGCGTTGGAAAAACTGTTCTCTCCTCGCTCCTTTGCGCGGCACTGGATGCCGTATATTGGAAACCCATACAGACCGGCACGCTCGAAGGTTCCGATCGCGTGACGGTGATGCGGCTCGCGGGAATCGGGACCGACCGCACGCTGGACGAGGTGTACAAATTTGTTCCGCCGGTTTCGCCGGACCTGGCCGCGCGCTGGGCGGGTGTGGAAATCGACCTTGGGCGCATCAATATGCCCACCAGTTTGATGAATGACTGGCTGATTGTGGAAGGCGCGGGCGGCGTGCTGGTGCCGGTCAATCAGAAGCAATTCATGCTGGACCTGATGGTGAAATTCAAATTGCCGGTGTTGGTGGCGGCGCGCAGCGGTCTGGGCACGGTGAATCACACGCTGCTGACGCTAGCGGCGCTGCACGCGGCGGAGTTGCCAGTGCACGGCGTGGTGCTGATTGGCGACCAGAACCGCGAAAATCGCGAAACCATCGAGCGGTTTGGGCACGTGCGCGTCATCGGAGAGATTCCCAAGTTGCCGAACCTGCACCGCACCGCGCTGATGCAGGTGTTTATGAATCATTTCGACCGTGCGGCGTTTGCGCAATAACAGTCTTAAGTCCTAAGTTAAGTTGTAAGTCTTAAGTAAAAACTGGATATTGGGGATTGCAGCTCCTGTGGCCTCGCATTCCCCGTCATCCTTTCTCCTTCCGCGCTTATCTCCTGTTTTCCGTTGTCGCGCCGTAAATGTGACACGAAACCCGCAAGCCCTCACTAATTGCGAGCTCACCTTTATACTGAGCGGAGCGCGCAGTAACACGCTCAGGGAATGGCCACGGTTTTGCTAGAGTTTGAGCGGGCTCGAATGGGCCGCAGCAGTGCTGCGCCCCTACAAGAGGATCGAACGAACAGGGTGCTTGGAGCCGGGTTAAAGCCCGGCCTCTACAAATTCTAGGGAGGGCGCAGCGTTCCCTCGTGGACTCGGGATAAAGCAGCGCCAATGCCAGAGAACGCGTGAAACGCGGAGAACTAAGGAGAAGCGGTTGGCCACAGGCTTGAGTGCGTGGAAAGAGAAGATTGTGGCGTTTGCCGGCGGCCTGGGCGCGCCCGGGCTGTTTCTGATCTCTTTCCTGGACTCGTCGGTGCTGACGTTTCCAGTGATCAATGACCTGCTCCTGGTGGAGCTTTCCATTCAGCATCCGGCGAGGATGCCGCTGTATGCGCTTCTGGCGATGTTGGGGTCGGTGCTGGGTTGTGTGCTTCTGTTTTTTCTGGCTGAGAAGGGCGGAGAAGCCCTGTTTCATAAACACGCCGGCGACCGCGCGCACGCCATCCATAACTGGGTGGTCAAGAACGGATTCGGGGGCATGCTGGTCGCCGCGCTGTTGCCGCCGCCGACGCCCTTCAAAGTTTTTGTGGTAGCGGCGGGGGTGTTCGAGGTGCCATTGCTCAGTTTTGCGTCGGCCGTCGCGCTGGCTCGTGCGGTTCGATACTTCGGGATCGGGTACCTGGCGATTCGCTTTGGCCGGGAGGCGATGCCTTACCTGGCGCACCACAAGTTGAACGTGACGATCTTTTTGATTCTGCTCGCGGGTGTGAGCTATGTGCTTTCGCGAGTGATACTTAGGCGGCGTCCGCCAATCGATAGTACGCCGCTTTAGCAGGGACCTGCCAGATCAGGAAATCAAGCCATGATTCCTCGTCGCTCTGCCTGCCGGCCGGAGGCAGGTTCCGCGCCTCGGAGGCAGCCTGAGAGTCGGAATGACAATCTGCCGGTCGGGCTTGTTAAAGACGAGCCAGGAACAGCGCGAGGAAGGGCTAGCGCCAGAAGAAGTCGCGGGAGGAGGGAATCCAGGCGAGCTTTTCGGAGAGGATTTTGCCTGCGGTTCGGTGTCGATGAGGGCTTGGGCGCGCCCTTCGTCGCTCCCCTCGAAACTCGGGGCAGGCAAGGGTAACAAGCCCTGCCCCTGTAAGGCCGAGGTTATTTTGTCCAGCCGCGCAAAGTGGGAACCCAGGTGAGTTCCTGTGAGACGATTTTTCCGGAAGGATCGGTATCAATGACAGCTTGAACTTGCCAAGAGTCATAGTCGAGCCGGTAGGGGAAGGCGCGAAGAATGACGTGGAAGCCGGTCGGAGTTTGCTCGACGGTGGCTTTGGGGAAGCGGGCGACTTGGAGAAAGCGGCGCGCGACGGCGGAATTGCGGGCGGCGTCTAAAGCGCGAGAGGGTTCGGGCTTGTATGCAGTGATGGCGGAGCTGGGATCGAAATTGGCGCTCGGGCCGACGGGAACTTCGACGTCGTGGAGGGCGCGCTCGGTTTCGACGATGCCGTGCCAGTGGAAAGGAGAGCTGGATTCGGGGAAGGCGGCGACTTTGCGAGGCAGTTCGCCGCGGTAAGTGCGGGATTCGAGAGCGGCGATGGCGTCGCCGTGGAGAACGACGCGCAAGACGAGATAAAGGATCAAAGCCGCGAGGGCAAGCGTGGCGCCGGGCCTGCCACGCGGGCCTTTGCGACGGGCGCCGATTTCTTCGGTAACGAGTCCGCTGATCGCGGGGAAAAGAATTCCAGCAAGGAGGATTCCCAGAACCCAGAGATCGAGCGAGGGGAGCCAATCGAAAGCGAAGCGGCGAGTCGAGAAAGGCCAGAGGAGTTGGGCGCCGGAGGCTTGGCCAAGGTCGAGGGCGAGATGAAAGAGGGCTGCGGCGAGGGCGGCGGCGAAGATGGTAGGGCGCGAGATGGGGTTTTCGGGGGATTTGGGCTTGAGGAAGAAGAAGGGAAGAGTGGCGAGGAGGGCGAAGATGAGAGCGACGAGGAGCGAATGAAAGTAGGCACGGTTGAAATTGAGATAAGCGGAAGGGCCGCCGTAGGCGCTGAGGAGGTCGGCGTCGGCGACCGTGCCGGCAAGCACCATGGCGAGAGTGGCGGCGCGGGAGATGCGCGGGAAGGCGGCGCGTTGGAGCGTGAAAGAGGCTAGGGTGTGGGTGAGGGGATCCATAGGGAAGAAGTTATCTCACAAAAAGTTGTAAGCCATAAGTTGTAAGCTAAGTTTTATTTCGGAGAGGATCGCGTGAATGGTTGGAGCGCACCGGGGATTTGGCGCCGTCGCCAAGCGGGGGCGCAGCAGTGCCTGCCGCAGGCAAGCTGTGCCCCTACAAGTGGAAATTCACGCAGGCTAGCTGCTACCAGGGGACGCGCTAAAGCGTGCCCACAAGGAATGGGCTTAAAGACCCTGCCTGGGGCAGGCAGGTGGCCGCGGACCAAAGCACCCTCCTCAGAAGGCGGCCGCTACACTTTAGGGGACGAGGAGCTTGAGGGCGCGGGGGACGATGCGGAATTCGACGGGGAGGCGCGCGAGCGGCTCACCGTCGATTTGCGCGTATACAGGATTGGCATCGAGCGGCTCGCAAACGACGGAGTCGGATTTGAAAAATTCGACGCCGGCGGTGCCGCGAAGTCTATTGCGCCAAAGCGAAGGCAAATAGCTGAGATAGCGGAGGCCGCTGCGCGTGGAAAGAGTGAGGATTTCGAAGCGGTCTTCGAAGAGGTCTGCTTCGGTGGTGATTTTGAACGGGCCGCCGTAGTTTTGCGTGCGGCCGACGATGACGAGTGAAGCGTTAATTCTGCGGCTGCCGCTGATGACGCGGAAATGCGGGAATTTGTAACCAAAAACTTGACGGACGCCTGCCCACCAGTACGCGAGAATGCCGACGCGCGATTTCAGGCTGAGGTCGATGGAGTAGACCATGGCGCCATCCGGGCCGGCGCCGGCGACGCTGAGAAAATACTTTTTCTTTTCGGGCTGCTCGAGGGGAGTGGCGAGGCCGAGCGCGATTTCTTTGATGGTGCCGTGAACGAGTTTTTCGGCGGCGCGCGGAATGTCCCAGGGGAGATCGAGTTCCTTGGCGAGGATGTTGGCGGTGCCGCCGGGAAGAAGCGCGAGCGCAACGCGGTGGCCGTTTTGCTGGGCAGCAAGCCCGTTGACGATTTCGTTGAGCGTGCCGTCACCGCCGCAAGCGATGACGAGGCCGCGATTTTCGGCAGCGGCGCGCGCGGCGATTTCGGTGGCGTGGCCGGGGCCGGTGGTTTCGGCGAGCTCGGCGTCGATGCCGCGCGAAGCAAAGATGTGGCGCGCTTGATCGAGCAAGCGGCGGCGGCGGCCGCCGCCGTTGCCGGCGTTGGGGTTGTGAATCATCAGCGCGTTTTGGAGGTCGGCGGTCATTCCGATTCCAACCACTTCCGTTTCCGTTGTGCTCAAGACGTTTCGCAAAGCGTTCATTTTATATAATATCAGGCGATTTCTCGCAGCGATTCAGCGGCGATGCGGCGTAAAGGAAAAAGCAGACTCCTCGGCCGCCGAAGGCGCGGCCTCGGAATGACAGGCCTGAGCAATTGAGGCGTTCATGGCGAAAGCAGCACCAGCGAACGTGAAAAAAGAAATCGCAGAGCTGCGCGAGAAGCTGCGCTACCACGAATACCGGTATTACGTGCTGGATGAGCCGGAGATTTCGGACGCGGCGTACGACCGCTTGATGGAGCGGCTGAAGGAGCTGGAAGCGGCGCATCCGGAACTGGTGACGCCGGATTCGCCGACGGTACGCGTAGGCGGCGCGCCGCGCGAAGGTTTTCAGACTGTGCGGCACGCGCGGCCGATGCTGAGCCTGGACAACGCGTTTTCGTACGACGCGCTGCGCGAATGGGACCGGCGCGTGCGCGAAGGAAGCGGCAAGGAAAAAATTGAATACATCGCGGAGCACAAGTTCGACGGGCTGAGCATTTCGCTGCAATACCAAGATGGCGTGTTGGTGCGCGGCGTGACGCGCGGGGACGGCACGACCGGCGAGGACGTCACTCCGAACGTGAAGACGATCCGGTCGGTGCCGCTGCGCGTGGACGCTGCGGCGCTGAAAAAAGCGAAACTGCGAGTGGATTTCGAGGTGCGCGGGGAAGTGATAATGACGCGCAAAGCGTTCGAAGCACTGAACCGGCAGCAGGAGCGGATTGGCGGGAAGATTTTCGTGAATCCGCGGAACTCCGCGGCCGGAGCGGTGCGCGTGCTGGATCCCACGATTACAGCGTCGCGAAAACTGGATTTTTTCGCGTACTACCTGCTGGTGGATGGAAAAGTGCCGTTCACTAAGCATTCGGAGTCCCTGGAAGCTTTGAAGCAATTACGGTTCCGCGCTTCGGATGATTGGAGGTTGTGCAATGGGATTCAGGAAGTGATCAAGTATTGCGAGGATTGGGACACGAAGCGCGAGAAGCTGCCGTATGAAATTGACGGCGTGGTGATCAAGGTGAACTCCACGGCGATACAAAACGAGCTGGGTTACACGGCGAAGGCGCCGCGGTGGGCGATTGCGTTCAAGTATCCGGCGCGGCAGGAAACCACGGTGGTGAAGGACATTCTCGTGAACGTGGGGCGCACGGGGACGCTGACGCCGGTAGCGATCCTGGAACCAGTGCAAGTGGGAGGCGTCACTGTCAGCCGATCCACACTCCACAACATGGATGAAATCGGGCGGCTGAGCGTGCAGATCGGCGACACGGTATTGATCGAGCGCGCGGGGGAAGTGATTCCGCATGTGCTGAAAGTGGTGAAGGAAGGGAAGAACCGGCAGCCGTTTCGCATGCCGAAGAATTGCCCGGAGTGCGGGAGCGCGATTCATCACGTGGAAGGGGAAGTGGCGTACCGCTGCGTGAACGCGGCGTGCCCAGCGAAGAGGAAAGAGTCGATATTGCATTTTGCAGGGCGGCACGCGATGGACATTGACGGGCTGGGAGAAAAGATTGTGGACCAGTTGGTGGACAAGGGCTTGGTGAAAGACGTTGCGGATTTGTATAGGCTGAAAGAAGAAGAAGTGGCGGCATTGGAGCGCATGGCGGAAAAGTCTGCGCAGAATTTGCTGGAGGAGATTGCGGCGAGCAAGAAAAATTCGCTGCCGCGGCTGATTTATGCGCTGGGGATTCAATTTGTGGGCGAGCGCACGGGACAATTGCTGGCGGAACATTTTTCCTCGCTGGAAGAGCTGGCAGAGGCGAAGGAAGAGGAGCTCGAACAAGTGCCGGAAGTGGGGCCGAAGGTGGCGGCGAGCATCGTGGAGTTTTTCTCGGAGCCGGCGAACCGACAGTTGATCAAGAAATTGGCGAAGGCGGGAGTGCAGCCAACGGCAGAGAAGCGCGAGGTCAAGAGCGATAGGTTTGCGGGGAAGGCCTTTGTGTTTACAGGCACGCTGGCGAATCGAACGCGGGAAGAGGCGGGAGCGATTGTGCAACAGCACGGCGGAAAGGTGAGCGGGTCGGTGAGCAATAAAACGAATTACGTGGTGGTGGGGACGGATCCGGGATCGAAGTACGACAAGGCCAAGGAATTAGGAGTGACGATTTTGAGTGAGCGGGAGTTTGAGAAGTTAGTGGGACTGAAGTAAGCATGGGATTCATCGTTCTTAGTGTGTTTGCGCTTCAAAAAGGGAATGACGAATTGCTGAAGAACCAATCCGAAGGGCTTGTCACCTGACGCTGAAAGAACAGTCCAACAATGATAAGTGCAACACACGCTGCAAGCATCATGTGCATTCGTCGTCTGTCGCGGTGAAATACATCATGCCTTTTTCGAGGTCGGAGAGAGGCACGTTTTTAATAGCGGCCTGCTCGGAGGTCTGTTCGACGAGAAAGTCTTTGGCTTCGAGGACGCGCATAGCGAGATTGTAAGACTCATTTCACCGAAAGAGGCGGGCCGAGGAGTTCCATCCCGTACGAGCGATTAATTCGACATCGTTCGTGTACTTATTTCCTTTGCGACGTTTTTCATTGTCGCGAAAGAAGGCTTCCATTCTGTTCGCGGGCGCGAAGGCGATCAGAAGTCTTCCAGGAGCGTCCCCAACAAAAGCCCACGCATGAGGTACTTCCCGTGGTCCTAGCATCGAGTCGCCGGGCTTCAGTTCCACGCGCGTCGACCCGATTTCCGCGATGTACTGGCCCTCGATGACGTAGAACCATTCATCTTCATTGTGGTGCAGAGTGCGTGGAGGGCCGCCTTTCTTGCCACCCGTGTTCCTATGTTCGAACAGAAAAAGGGCGCCGACACTGTCCGCGGTCAACACCTTGAAAGCGGTGGAGCTGACGCCGATGGTGTGATGCTCGCCGAGGCGGTCCTCTCGGCACAAACGGGGTTAACCACCGGGCTGGCGGGTGCTTTGACCAATGGTCCGATAAGAGCCAGAGGGAAGGCAGCCAGGGCGCCGCCAAGGAAGTAGCGGCGTTCCAGGCTGGGAAACTCAGTCATGCGGTTTGTCCTCCGTGAGTTTGAGAAGGTGAGACGCAGTGCGGGGATTCTAACTTCGTTCAAGCCGGAAAAGCGTATAATTGAGTTGGCGGGTGAGCCGGGTGATCGCTGGCTGAGGCTGCGAGTGGCGGCGTAGAGCCGCCGCGACAAGGCCGAAGCGGGAGGAAAGTCCGGACACCGTTGTGAGGCACGTTGGCCGCTCTGCGTTCATATCCAGAAGGCAAACGCAGAGTGGGGATAAGAGTGCCGGGCTGAAGCCCGGCGCTACAACAAACCCATAGGGCGGGATGCCGCCTGTGGTGAACGGAGAGCGGTCAACGGAACTCAGGACATGGGCAACGCGCCTGGTAACGCCAGGGGGCAAAGTCGAAGATGCCGGTGTAAAAACCGGCGCTACGACGGCGCTACGGAAAGTGCCACAGAGAATAGACCGCCGGCAGAGCGCAGCACGGTGGCAGTCGCGTAGGGAAACCTGCGGGACGCCGAAAATGCACGCAACGTTAGGCAAGGGTGAAAAGGTGGGGTAAGAGCCCACCGCTCCGGTGGTGACACCGGAGGCACGGAAAACCCCGCGTGGTGCAAGGCCAAATAGGAGGGAAGAGCCGGCCCGGCTCGTTGAGCGCGTCTTCTAACGAAGACGTGCTTCTTGCGCGATGGCGTGAGCCATCGTGCAAGAGAACCCTCGGGTAGGCTGCTGGAGTCACGGTGCGAACCGTGACCTAGAGGAATGATCGCCGCGGCGCATAATTCACCGTGTGAATTGTGCGCCCGACAGAATCCGGCTTACAGGCTCGCCCGCCAATATCTATTTTGTTATCAGTTCGTTCTTGACTTTGAGGGTGCCGTTTGCGCGTCACTGTGATCAGCTATTCTCGCCACCTCCACAACACTTTCCACAACGTGACGAGTTCTTGCATGATTCGCGGGGCCGGGGGCATCCCTCCTCCCAACCGGCACTTGCGGAAACTTCCCCGACGAAGAGGAGACTGGAAGTACGCGGCGGCGTCCTGCCCCTTCGAAAAATGACGACCGCGCTTACCATCAGCGGGTTGCCCGCATTAACATTGTAACAGCTGCGGCCTCCGCGGAATTCTTGGCGCACGGGAAAAGCGTCGGCGGAAGTGATGCAGGATAACCCTCGTCTGCTCAGACATTTCGACATTTCGAGATTTTCGGGAGGCACAGGGCCGCATCAAAGGAGCAGCAAGGTCGATGAGTAACGCACTCGCAAAGCACGATGCTCTCCTGTGCCAGCATAAGTTTGTTTTGGTGCGTGACGACAAGCACAAGGTCTATCGAAATCCTGAAGGCAAAGTCTATGTCACGGCTGCGACTCCG